>VMHT01060678.1_pt1 | contig 32900 bp, 57 predicted proteins | sample 4693611 | NCBI WGS metagenome assembly VMHT01 (sample SAMN12280063, study PRJNA550983) | marine metagenome | isolation source: seawater sampled from same location over 5 years 0.02-0.2 micron viral filtrate | place: USA: collected off the coast of southern California halfway between the port... ...
GCTAAAACCAACAACATCTCCTACGGGAGAAGAAGTTGAGTATGAGGTTATAAATGCCTCGCCTGTATATTTTATTTTACCGCTTGCAGTTCCTTCGGGTGAATACTCATAAGAAAGCGAACCTGCTTGACCTACTACGGCGCCAAGAATATCGTCTGCTGTACTATCCCAAGCACCCGCAATAGATATAGTTGCGTCCTTTAAACCAACAATATATTCTTTATTGTCGTCGCCAAGCGTTGTTGTTTCTGCTAAATCAACGGTTTGTGGAAAATCTACTGAATTAACGTATGCGCTAATGTCGGTTAATGATCCGCTTGCATTGTCTAGTTTAAAACTACTGTCTTTACCATGTACGAAAGCCACCTTATATTCCTCCTATTTGTTTCTTCCAAATCCTACTATAACAGAAAATGACGGGGTTGTTCCACCTATTGTAAATACGACTTTTAGGTATCTATTAACCGTTGTACCTTTTGCGACCGCCTTTACTTCCGCCCCTGCACTAGTAAGTCTTGTGAATGCAACCAAATCAGCATAAGTTGAATTATCTGCTGAATGGGTAATTTTTGCGTCTAATGTTGGAGATGATCCGCTTACAGTACTTGCAATGATAAAAGCGCCCCCGCCATTTGCCGTTGCCGTTGTATTATCACGTGCCGTACCGCTTGCGGTTGAAGTCTTTGTTGCGTTCTCTAATACTTTACCCGTAAATAAACCCTCGTCTGCTTGATAATCTACTGAAAAAGCAACGATATCTCCAACGGGAGAACTTAATCCGTAGTTTGTAATATTACCTTTTCCAAATGTTGCGTGATCGTTTGCGTCTAATCCGTCAATCCCGATTGCGAGAATTTTATCGGTTGATGATCCTAATGACGTTTGAATTGGAGAATCTGCCGTTGCGTCATAAAACCCCGCCAATGCAATCGTTCCGTCTTTTGCACCCGTAATATAAGTCTTGTTTGAATTTCCAAACGTGGTGGATTCGGCCAAATCAACAGTTCTTGTTGAATCAGCGGTTTGTAAAAAAGAACTTATTTCTGTTTGATCTAAAAATACTTTTGTATCTTTACCATGTTTAAAAGCCATTTATCTTTTACCTCTGTTTCTTCTATTTCGCCTGCGGTTTCTTGTGCTTGAACCTCCGCCATAGCTACGTCCATAACCCATATTAGTTATTCTTCCTCTTGCTTGTTAGTTAATTCTTGTAATTTTTTTTCTTTATATTCTTTTGTGATTTTAATTAATTCGCCCTGATCAACTAACCATTTAATTGACTTTTGCGGAATATCTTTATTTGATATCGCTTGTCCTTTTGCGAAATATTTATCTTTAAATGTCAATCCATTCACTACTTCGTATGTCATGCTATTACCTCAACTAAAAATTCAACGCCTAATAATTCAACGTTGTTTAATTCAAACGCCCCATAATCCCGTGCCTCAACTACTCGTAAGGTGCTTGCAATCCCTCCAAGCGTTTTATCGCTTTCAATTGCTACTTTCATGCTCGAGGATCCCGAGCTATTTAAAAAAGCGTCTAACGTTTCTTGACTATCTTGCCCGTCAATATTAGATACAAATAGTCTAACAGGAATTATAAATTTGTCAGAACCTCGCGCCATTGAAAAGTCATATTCTAAATTTTCCAATACGCTTACAACGGCTAGCGGTGGATCAAACCTATGAGGAACGTATGAATAAACGCTTATATTAGATAGGTTGTTTCCAATGTTAGTTCCAATGGCCTGCCGTAATGAAGTAAGACTAGCCATTGTTTAGATCGTCCTCAATTGGCCAATGTTCGTTCGTTATGTTTTCCATTCGCCCGATAAATTGAATCTCACTATTATCAGTAAGCGCTTGAATAACATTTATTTGATTTTTAAATTGCTCGTCGCATTCATTTGGAGAATTACCCTCCGTCCGTATTTCAATTGTTCCAACAACGGTGTAAATTATTTCTGTCATCTTTGAATTATATCACGCCATAAGATAATTGTTATATAGTAAAAAAGCGTTTTGTGGATTTCTTGGGTTCGTCTTTATGCCGTCATTTGTTTGGATTTGTATTCATCAATTTGTTGATCGGTAATTTTAGTCCAATGATTTTGTCCAACCCCGCGTTCGCTCTGCCATACAAGTCTTTCTTTATATTCTTTTCTATTGTTTGTTGTATATGTACATTTGTCTGCAATTGCAATTGATTTAAAATCTACCCCAATGAATCCCTCCATTGTTAGTTTCATTTGATCTACGCATTGTTGTGAATGGCGTATAGGATTTACGCTTGCGTTTGTATCAATGAATGATCTAAATAATATTTCTTGATACGCATGTGATCTGAAATACCCCGTTAGTTGAAGTAATCTATTTCTAAATGATTTGTCGTGGCCGTTTGTGTTTATATGTGCAATTTCATGAAGTAGAGTTTCATCATTCCAAGACCAATTGTTCATACTCATAGTTATTGTTGCGCTACCGCCTAGCCCGTGCATACATGCTCTGCCTTTACCCGTTGTTGAATTGTATGTTGATACGATTAGCCCACCGCCGTTATGAGATCCGCTAAAATTGTGCAATGTGTATTTTTTTGGTTTTTGCGGACATACCCAATCTACATTTACAAATTTACGTGGGTCAAAATTTTGTCTGTAATATTGTGAATTGATAATTTTGTTGCCCGCTCTTTTTAAAAGCTTTTGTGCTTGGGTTGGATCTAGTTTTATAATATCAACTATATCAGGCATGATCCAATTAAATTGCGGTGCGGATTTACCCGCCTGCCTTTCGGCTTGGTATGTTAGTTTTTGTTCATTCATTGAGAGATTTAATCCATTCTGCAAGAGATACTTGATCCCCGTGCAATGAGTCGATACAGATATTTGAATTAGGCATAGTTCCCCTTTCGGTGTTTTTATATGTATTTATGTAATTCATATAAGTTCAGTATAGCAATCTAAGATTTAATTGCAAACCGAAAAAAAGAAATTTAACCCAAGTAATCCATATATTGAATAAAACGTTTTATTTAATAGGGTTTATTTACAATAAAAAAAAATAAAAAAAATTATTTTGTTTTTTTAAATCTCAATTCTATTTCGTCTGCTAATAGCTTTAAATCGGCTTTTCGTTCAAATTTAGTATCTCGCTCTGCTATCAGTAAATATGGAACTAACGGCGTTCCTTTTTCGCTTATTGATTTTGCAACTAAATAAACGGGTATCCCTTTACGATCCGCCCACCCTCTTAATTTTGCATTCATAGGTGGCCAATGAGGTTTGGATCTTTTATAAGGCTCATCTAATCTAAGACCTCTTGTACGTTTCGGGTCGCCATGTACAAAGCTTGATTTAGGAGAATGAGATTTAATTTGTATTCCTGCGGGTAGTCTTCCCATTGATTTAATTTGTTTAGTTCTAATTGATCTTTGCAACGCCCCCGTATCTACGGGAACAACTTCTTGCGCGCGTTTTTTTATTGTTTGGCCTGATGATCTCATATATTTACGAATCGGTTTTGTTCCTAGATTATTAAGATCGCATTGACGTCGTAATCTTTTTAATCCTTTGACTTCAAAGCTTGCATTAAATTGAGCCATTATAGGCGGTGCTTTATATATCCCTTAATAAGTTGCTTGGCGTCGGGATCCATGCGGGACATTAGTTCTACTTCTCCAACGTCGCTATTTCCATAAGTACTAAACGGAGCGTCTTTTCTTTTCCATAGCCTAGAGGTTTGAAGTATTGTCGCCATTTTAACGGCGTCGGGAACGGATTCAAAACCCCACAATGCAGTAATCTCAACATGTTTTTTTATATCGGGATCAAACCTTTCGCTTGAGCGCCTATCAAAAATTCTTATTTGATTGAATGGCGCCTCCTGATCCCCGATCATATCTTGGACATTTATAGGGTTTAAATAAAAATCTGTATTTAACGTTAATGTTTTTTCATAGGTGCCGTCATCATTGTCGTCTATTTTTACAACTAAGCTAGTTGTATTTGCAATATCGGGGACATCAAGTATATATGGATTGTCGGGGGTAAAATGTTTTGCGAATGCAGACGTTGGTTTATAAAAATGTCTTCCGCAATAATTGTCAATTAAACGACATGCGCCTTTTATTGCTAAGTCAATATTTGAATCTTGAGAGGATCCGCTTAGGCCAATAAAACTTTTAACATCTGAATTGTCGCAATATGTGTCGGCCATTTAAAACCTCTATTTATTTTCAGCAGGTTTTTTAGCTTTTGTTTCTTTCAATCCCCAAGCTTTTGCTTGAACGTCATTAATTTCGTCGCCTTTGTTAGCAAGAAGTTTTCCTTTACTCCAACCTTTAGGCAAGTCATCTTTAACGCCCTCTGCAATTTCGCCTGCGTCATTAATCCACAATCTTTTTTTAATTATCATAATTTCCTTTTCCGTTTGCTCCGCATTCGCCCCATAAGACGAATGCGAAAACAAAACCATTTCTAACTATTAAAAGTTAGTAATTTTTGCGAAAGCAGTCGGTCTATAGACGGGGAATCCCAATCTCATAGACGCTTTCATCATTACTTTATCTTTAGTAAAGAAATCGTCGTGGCTATCAGAAATAGCAACTTCAATTCCTCGTCTTGAGACAACATGACAAGCCTCGCCACCGCCGAATCTACCTACAAGAACGTCCCCTGCTGAAATTGCTGTATTAGCAACAACGGGAACACCCCAAATAGACGCGGTTGGAGCGCCTGACATCATGCCCGCTCCCATGAATAACGGTTGCAAAGCACCGCTTGTTGTAACTGCATTTGTTTCAGTAACAACGTCATTCCAATCGCTCGGGTGCATGAGGATCGCGTCGGGTTCCATGAATGCGTCTTTTCTGATTTCAGTAATTGCTTCGTAAATTTGTCCAATTCTCTTTAAGCTACCGCTATAAGATGAATAGTTAAACGAGTTAATTCCTGTAACGTTTAATACGCCTTTGATGATTGGCGCAACACCTGATCCACCAATTAGAACGTCGGATAATCTTAATTCAAGCATTGTTCTTAATCTTGAATCTAGATATCCCTGAACTGCTGAAACGTCAGCAAGTAGTTCTTCGGTTACGGGTATTGATACACCAAATTTTCTTATTTCTTCTGTTTTTTCAGTAAATGCTAAAGCAGATTCTCCGAAAGCAGATCCCTCTGCAACTTCTGCACCATTGTTGGTGAAAGTTGATTCTTCCAAATATTTATATTGGTATTGGTCTGTTTGAATTGTATCAAACAAATCTATAACGCTATTCGGATTTCTTAAAGCAGTCGGAACGATTAAATCGTCTCTAACTACTGCAGGTGGATAATTTGTTTCGGTTAAAAGAGTTTTACTTTCAAGAAGTGGATTCCACTTAATTTCTGAAGTAAAACCTTTTTGTCCGCCATTAACGAATGCTTGAACAGATTTTGATTCAAAAAGAGCTTGCCCTAGAGTTTTCTTTTCTACGGTCGGCTCGTCATTGAATACAGGAGCAGAATCAACTGCTTTACCTTTTTCAACGTCATTCTCTAAATCTTGGATAGATTTTACAAGAGCGTCTTCGTCTCTTACTTCTTTTGCAAGAGTATCAATTTCTTCTGATCTTTTAGCCATAGACTCTTTTGTTTCAGCGTCCATAGTTGCGGGATCAATTGTTTTTAATTGCTCTAATGCGTCTTCTCTAAGATTTTGGAGTTTGACTTTTTTTTCATTTATGTTCAATTTAGATTTCTCCTCTGCCTAAACGTCAGACGTTTCGGCTAATATCCTTAATGTTTCTATAATAAGCTTTTCGTCCTCATCTGTTTTATTGACAACTAATTCATCTCTAAGGCCAACATTTAGCATGTCATCTAAATCTTGGTATGCCTCTTGAATATCATTTGTTAATTCAATAATTGCATTTGAGGATTTCTCGCTTAATTTTTTACCTTTTTCTAATCTTAGAGAAATAAGATCTCTAATTCTTTCAATTGAATGAGCCAAGCTCTTACGGAGCTCGTCTATTTCGTCGGTAAATCTTTTTTTGTCGCTATCATCATTAACCTCTTGCGTTGCATTTTTCACGGCTAATGTATGAGTATTTTGATTAGCGCCAACGAGTACGGGAGATACTTCCCAAACTCTTAAATCTTTTAAATATCTTACGTCGGTTTCTTGACCGTCTTTTGTAAATTTACCATTCTCGGAATCAATTACTTCATAACCGAATGACCATTGTTGGAGATCGCCCATAGCTTTTACTGTATTAAAAGCCTCGCGTCCTCTTTCTGTATCCATTATAAATTGACCATTAAAAGTTGCTTTTGATCCGTCTTGTTTTATTTCTCCGCGACCAATAACATCTTTCCAATCATGACCCCATACCATAGCAACGCCCCTGTCTCCATATCCGCTTTTAATTGAGTCGGGAAGTACAACGTCTCCGTCGCTATCTATTTCGTTAAATATAGAAAAAACTGCCTCTACTTTGCCCTCAACTTCATCAGTTGCTAGTAAGGAAATATTTTTAAATTCTTTGTTTGTACTCATACTTATTTTTTTCTCCGTATCTTTTTCTCATGGTATATAGTAGTGCAACGACAATTAACAATCAATTCAATCGGCGCACCATACTTTGAGTCGGAGGGATAATCCATTTTATAACCCGCAACATTAAACGGCCTAGATCTAGCACGTCGCTGATTATCAACCGCAATATGTTGATCTCTAACTAAACCGTCTCGTCTAGTTAGCCAACTCTTTTCTAATCTTAGTCCGCTTTTTTCTGCCCCGCGCTCTTTTCCATATTCTGCTAATGCTAAGCCCTCCGTTCTAGCAATTCGTTGCGCGCTACCTAATTGAGCCTTTGTAAGTCTTGTAGATAATTCATTTGCAATATAGTCGGTCAATGCGTCGCCCGTTAATCCTAATTTTTGCGCCTCATCAAACGCTTTTCTAATTCCTCTTGATACCATATCCTTTCTTGTTTTTGACATTTCGGGAAGTAATGAGGTAAGCCGATCATTGACAAAATTTATTGCCCCGCTATCTCTAAACATTGTTTCAAGCGGAATTTGTACGCCCCGACGTCCTCTCAATGGAAAAAATCCGCTTTGTATGATTGTTGGTAATGGTTTTCTTCTTCTACCCCTACGAATTGCCTCAATTTCTTTTTTAGTTGCTTTCTCATCAACTCGGATTGTTTCGGGTAATAGCTCCGTAAATTGAAAATAATAAAAATCGGTAATCATTGAAAGGTATAAATCATATACGTCGGCTTTCCAATTTTTTGTGTTTGTATCAATAATGTGATTTATTGCTCCCAATATTCCAATTTGATTTGGTGGATTGGTATTTAAAAAATTTATAATATCTTTTTTTTGCCTTTGGATTAATTGATAATATTCAAGCGTTAATGTAAAATCCCAATTTCTAAGTAATGCGTCAAATTTCCACCAATGATTGTCTTTAGATTCGGCCGATTCAAAACGATTTTCTCTTTCTTCCCATTCAATTAGTTTTAATTGATTTCTACGTCGGACAATTTCTAAAACGGAATTATCTTTTTCATCACGCTTGTTCATTGCTTTAACTAATTTTTGGCTCCATGATTTACCCGCGTCGCCACCCCATAGCGCCCAAGCAATGCGTCCGTTTGAAGGAAATCCGTCCTCGCCCTGCCTATATCCCTCTGCTTGTTTATCTACTTCATGTCTTGGAAAGTATCTTGCAATATGTCTTACTTTTTCGGGACTTGCAATTTGATTTCTTAATATGTATCTAGCGGATCCACGACCAACATTTGTTCCACCCCTGCCGTTTTCTTTTACCCATTCCAACCCGCGTTGCGCCTCCTCTTTTGCGCCTTTAGGAATTGTGAAGTCTAGATCGTCATATTTTCCTTTTATTTCATTCATTGCGTCATCATCACTTTTTCTAGTTGATAGCGGGTGTGATGACGGAAGTAAATCTGTATCGTATGGCGTACGTCTAAATTTTAATTTTTGTAAAGCGTAAATAAATCCATTAACCCGCGCGTATGCCCATTGATCCGCTGAAGTAACATTACCTCTAACGGATTCGGGATTTCCTCTATATGCTCCAACGCCCCTACGGAATACGGCTTTTAAAACTGCTAATGTTGTTCGTTTTCTTTTATCGTCGCCATATTCACTATTATGTTCTTCTAGTTTGTCTCGTAATGCGCTCTCTACTTTTGCGCTTACCTTATATGATTTTCTAAAATCATTAATAATTCTTAATCTACCAACCTCAATGACAACATCTCTATCGGTTTGTTCATGATCCCCATTTTCTAAAATCGCCCATACGTTAATTGTTGCCGTTTCGTCTGTTTGATTTATTGATTTTATAATTCCGTTCGCAATTGAGTCATCTTGCGGAGGTTTCGGAATATTCCAAGAAACCGCTTGGCCGACATTTAGATCATCAAGACTCGCCATTATCAGCTAATCTTTGTTGGTATTCCTCATGAGTAGAACACGGCATATAAATTAAATTTCCGTCATCGTCGTGAGTATGCGTACCCGAGCAACCTAATTCCTCTGCCCTATCACGCGCCTCCTCAATTGTTGTAAATTCATCTTTTCCAACTTGCTCTTTATATCGTTCTTCTCCGAATCTATGTATTTGAGCCAATCTACTCTCCGCCAATTCTCTTGTTGGATAGCAACCAAATGAACGCGTTTCGTTATCGTTATACACGCAATAGACGTCTTTGCCGTCATCATCTTTTTCTTTTTTGATTATTTTATATTCTGCTGATTTTGTATTTTTATCAATCCAAGCATTTACTAAAGAACTAACTTCTACTTGAGATTCATCTTGCGGAGTATCTCCAAGCTCATCTTTTTTAATTTGCATTGTAGAGATATTCATTAAATAAACGTCATGAGAATTGTCCGTTGGTAATCCTACCGCCCGTCTTGCCTCGCCTACGGTTGCCCAACCGCCCTGTACGGCGACGTTCATTCTATTATATAGTTGATCAACGTCCGTTTGTAATGCTCTTACTTTGCTAATGTCATATTCACAAGACATATTTTCTGCGTCGGGGTAATTAATTTTTAATAATTGATTTTCTAATTCTTGTGCAACTTGTCGCCATAGAGGAATTAAAGTATTTTCGGTAAATGCCTCTCTCAATTCTTTTGCGTTAGAATATGTTCCGTTTTCTAATCCTACTTGAAGACCGCTAAGAATTGCGGGAACGCCAAGCACCGCACTAATTCTTGATTCAGGAATTTGTCTAAGCATTCCAATGTCTAAATCTTTCGGACTAAATGACATTTTTTCAACTTTCATTGACCCCGATAAAATTAAAGGTAATCCTCTTTGAGATCCCCCTACCTTTTTCTGATACGTTCTTGAGATTTGCTCCGCCTCCTCCTCGCTAAGCCCAAAATCATCAGTTGGAGAAAGTATTACGCTTGGAACACCCATGTTGGATAATAACGCCGTTGATAATTGTCCCGCGCTTTCATCTCCATATACTTCTCTTAAAACCGTTTTAATTGGAGCCAACCCTGATTTGTGGTCGTCGGGATCTATTCCAAATCTAATATGAATTATGTCCTCTCTTGGTATTAATACTTTTTTGTCTTGCATTTCATACTCATAAGAGGTTATTAATGTTTCCTTTGTCCCCTGCGGAGATACATATTGTGGCATTAACGGAAGTAATGCAATTACTTGACCCGCATTATTTTTTTGTTTTAAAATATATGCGTCGCCCATAACCGACGTTGCTGTAATGATATAACTAGCTAACAAATCTCCCGTCATAAATTCATTCGGATAAACTAATAATTTCTCTAATGGGTGGTTTGGAACGTACTCTATTTCTCCGTCTTCATTTGTTGTATTGACAACTAATCTTGCCTCTGCGAATGATCGGGATAATACATTTAAACATGAAGTAACTGCTGAATTGCTTTGGCCTGATCCTAAGCTATTAATATCAAATAATCCCGCTTTGGAACTATACCCCTGCATATACCCGCTTGAACTAACGGGGTAATCATCTGCGAAAAAATTATAACGTTTTCTTTGAGTATCGCGCCTAAATATAATGTCGCTTAATTTACGTCTTTCTTGAGCCAAATTTTCCTCTTTTCATATAGGCCACGAGAGGATTGAGAACGCACCAAAACCAACCCTCAAGCGACCAATTCTTTATATTTTTATATTAGTCGCTATTTATATAATATCTAATAAGCCTTAAATTTTCTAGCTTTGTTTATTTCTAATATTGCATAAGATAAAGCATCAACTTGGTCATCATGCTCCGCCTCAGGAAATTGTAATAATTCTCTTTGTAGATCATCAATCCATTTTGCGTTACGTTTAAAATAAACTTGGCCACCCTCCATTTTAGCCGATAAAGGCATTGCGCGTGTGATTTTATCTCTATCTGCTTTTAATTCTCTAATTGCTATACCCTCTCGTCTAGCTAATTGAATCAATGCAATTTGAAACCCCGCTCTTTCAACGCCAATATAATCAAGCTCATGTTGGATCATTGTTCTCTTTAGTAACGGAATAATATCAGGCGCCTCAAGTCTTTCTCTAATCATATCTAAAACTAGAATGTCATTATCGGGAGTAATTCCAACTATACAAACAACGGTGTAGTCGCTTGTTTCTTTTGTTGTAGTCGCTAAATCAACCGTTGCTATTTTCTTTAATTGGTCATCATGTATTCTTTTATTGTTTCCGTATTTATGCTCTAATTTATCAACATAGTAATTGTCGGCTCCAAGTATTGTTATTTTTTTAGAATCATAGAATTTAAACCAATCTTCTTTGAATATTCCGCCCGATAGCTCAACAAAATTTGCCTCGTACTCTTGACTATATAAATACGATCCGATTTCTTTTCTTGCTATTTCTAACTCTCCTAATGGGACAAATGGATTAGTTGCGCTTGATAGTTGCCACGAATCCCAATCCTCCAAATTCTGCGCGTCATGGTATAGCTTTTCAAACCAATTAAAGCCTTTAGGAGTACTTATAAATAAAGCACCGCCCTGCCTTTCCGTTAATGTTGGCCTTACTACTTCCGCCCATGTATTAGGTTTCATAAATGCACATTCGTCTAAAACAACAAAATCTAAACCCGCGCCCCTTAATCTATCGGGATTGTCGGCCGATCTAATTGATACGGAACCACCAACAGGGGTTATAATTGTTTTTTCGCTTTCCTTTACTTCAGTTCCGTATTCAATACCGATATTTCTTAAATCTTTCCAACCCTCCAAAGCCATTGCATAGGTTGGCGCAATCCACCAAGCACGACCTCCATTCCAAGCTTTTTCTAAACAAAGCCATACGCCAAGTCTAGTTTTACCCCAACGTCGCCCCGCCGATAGTACTTTAAACCTAGAATTGCTTTGAGCAACTAGCTTTTGGCCGTCATGTAAATATGGAAGTCTTACTTTATATTTTTGTTGTATTGATGATTTTATTTCGGTTTCCATAATTATATTTTAAATGGCGCATAATATAAGCAATTTACAAAAATCACTAATACATACGCCAATATCATTTTATCTTTTTTATATCGTGAATTTCGGGATTTGTAATTAATTCGTCATCTAAATCGTCAAGTATTATGTCGTCAAATATCATTATTCCTCCTCTTGATCTATTACTATTTCTTTTTCTCTATCCAATGCTTGTCCGTCCGACCATTCTAAATTGACTTCTACGGGTTTGTTTGGATCAAGATTAACGCTTAATCTATCTCTACGGCCGAACTTATCGGGATACTTGCGCTCTAATACCCATGCGTCCGCCTGCCAATTACCCTCCTCTGCGACCTTTTCAATACGCGCTAAACGGCGCATAATGGCCTCTGATTCGGCTAGTTGGACTTCTTTCCAAAATGATTTATAAGGCTCTATGTCCTTTTCGGCCTTTTGGCGCCATTTTCTAAATGTAGAGCTATCAATCCCCGCATAAAAGCAAGCGTGTTCTATATATGATCCAAGCCGTATTGCTTGTAATAATCGGGATCTAATCCCCTCGTCTATTAATTTATATGGTTTATTATTCATGCGCTCTTAATTATATTAACAAAAATCCCCGCTTTAGTATCATTCGCGGGGATCTTTGCCGTACTATACGGAGGTTATATTTTTTCTATTGTTTTTTGGAATGTGATCATTGAATAATCTTTTTTTCTAACGTTTAATAATTCAACTTTTGGCGCATATAATGTCCAATGTTTGTCGCCATTTTGCTCCTTATTATCCCAATCCCTTACTTGTACAAATAGCTTTCCGTTTTCAATTGTGTAATGATATTCCGTATCGCCATGTCTCATATATGTATTGTTTTCTGTATTTGAATCAGTTTCCAATGCAATTACTTGCAATTCATGTAAATATGCTTGTGATCCAAATTGTTGCAATCCCCAAGCAGAAAATCTACTTGGAAAGCTTGTTGGTTGCATTCTTGCAATTGATCCAAATGTATTTTTACTTGACTCCGCATGGCTCATAAATATACCTAAATACTCGCCCAATCCGTTTTTTACATATCCGTCATGGTGCTTGTATATAGAAATTGATTCCTCTGCGCCTTTTACTTGTATTGTTGCTCTAGTACTCATTCGTTCCCTTTCGTTAATTGTTTTCTTTTGTTTTTAATTTATTTAATCTTTTCTTTATACCAAATGTCAAAATCAGTAATACAATTTTTATGAATTGTATCAATCTCATCTTCGTACTTAAAATATGTTTTACTAGGAATTTCAACATTTACAGTATTATCAAAGTTTGTAACTACATCAATTTTATTACCGTCATAACCGTTAGTTACTTCAAACATTTTTGTAATAGCAATATTAATTGGTGTTCTATCTTCTCTAAATTTAAAAGATATTGAAATAGTATCGTAACCAAATTCTTCTACTTTTTCTTTAATTGTTTTTTCGTTAGCCATTTTGTGCTCCCCTATGTTTTACTGATCACAAGTTAGCAATCTATGATTTAAATGCAAGTATATTTTAAAGAAATTTTTAGGAAAAAGTCCCCGCGCTGTATTGCTATTGCTAGTTCTTAGCGCGGGGGTCGTACTAACCAAACGGGGAACGAATAGGTTAGTCGAAATATTTAAAACTTGTATGTATTTTAACAGATAATTCAACAAATTGTAGTGGGGATTCGCTTACAAATGGCTTTACATTGTATTCAAGCCCCGTTTGTACTAGATCGCTTACATGTTTTCCAACTTCTTTTGGATTATTTGACATTTCTTTTGTACAAATAAAAGATATTTCTACGGGAACGCGGATCATTCTTACCTTATTGTCTTTCATATCACGTTCAATACGCTTTTTATTTAATTCATTTTGGTGCATTATTGCCTTTCTAAATGACATTTTTTGCATGTCATTATATAAACATCATCAACTAAAGTAAAAAATTCATTTTGTATTACATATTTTACGCCCATAAAATTTTTAAAAAACAATTTGGCGTTACAAAGTCTGCAATATCTCCAACCGCTTAATATTTGATAAATACCTTTAGTTTGCATATTCTTTGTCCTTACATTCTCGGCATACAAACAAATTTTTAAAATTGCCTTTTAATATTATATAAACGCTTTCAATATCTTTATGAGCCATAGATCCGCAACTAAAACATGTGTGAAATAAATCACAATCACATCTCTCTAATGTCATTTTCTCCCCGTCTATGATTCCGCGAGAATATATTTTTGATTTACTCATTTTCTCTTTGCTCCAATGATTCAAGTAATTCTTTTGATAATCCGCCCTGCTTTTTAATTTTCTTTTTAAATATATAATCGCTTAGCCGATCATGGCGCCATAGTATAAATAACCGTTTTAATCTATTCATCTAAATGCTTTTCCAACATTCATTGCAAGCCGTGTAATCTTTGCTTGTTAATGGAAACACAAAGCTTTTATTACACATAAAGCAATGGAATGATCTTATTTCTTTTGGCGTTTTATCATTTTTAAAAATTAAATTTTTAACATAAAATAAAACATTGCTTGGGTTTTTGAATAAATGTTTTAATAATTCATTAAATAAAGAATTATTATTTTTTCTTACGAACATTTTTTTTTCCTTTTTTTATAACGCCTAATTCAACAAAAGCGTCTTCAATGTCGTCAATAGAATTTATTTCATATATACTTTTTTTAATTTCTTTTCCGTCTCCGTCCATAAATACTATGTCAGGCATTATTACCCCCCGTTTCTTCTTCTTGTTTATACATAACAAGAATATCTAACCAATCATTTCCATAACTATCAGTAAAACTATCTGACAAGTCATAGTTAAATATTACTTTTTTTTCTACTAATTTATCTAACTCTTTATAGAGTTCTTCCATTGTTACCCCCAATGTTTTCAAAAATTAATCTATACATTGCAACTTGTCCCCTATGATTATGTCCAATTATTTGACATGGTTTAGAGAATATTTTGTGGCCGTCTTTCTTTAGATCAATATTTATTCTTTGACTATACGTTGGGATAAACATTCTTTGAAATGTTGTACCACATACCCAACTATTAGCATTTTTTAAAGTATTTAGTATTCGTTGCTTTTGCGGTAATTCAGCGCTTGTATCAAATACTTGTTCTTGGCCTAACGACATTTGATTCATTGTCCCCCTCTTTCCAATATTGCGGAGGATCTAAAATTAACCCCGCATTAATTTGTTTGTATATGTAATCTAAATCGGCGCCAAACGTACTCGGCGCGTCAAAAAATCCATATTTGTTAAGTACTTGAGCAATCCACAACCCTAGTTGCGTTACTATACAGATCAAAGCTAAATACTTAAACATAGCTGTAAATAACCAAATTTCCCCGTAATTCATGCTTGTCCCCTTTCGTCGCTAATTACCGTCTCAAGCTTACTTGTGTTTGAATCGGCGTTTTTGTTTTTATAATTTTTATTATATAGATCAAACAATTGAGTTAATTCCTCTAGTTGATTCTCGTTTAAATCTAAAGAGAAATTGTCCCCGTCTTCGCTTTCTAAACGTATCTTAAAATATTTACGCTTTTTAATAAGCGTACGCTTTTTAGTAATACTGAAATTAATGTTTAAACTATTTTCTACATCAACAACAATATTCGTTCCGAATGTATTTGTTATTCTTATTCTCATAATTGATATTCTCCCCGTATGCTATTTTCTAACAAACAATTACTGCATACCGCAACTGCTTGTTCTTGCTTATTAGAGTAAATTGCGTTTGCAATCCCCCTATGCAAAGGCCGATCACAATTGTTGCATTCGCCCTTTAATAAATTGTTTAAATATGTTTTTGATACCATTTAAAAGTTTCTCCCTAATCTATCTTGCATTGATTCAAAAACGCTAGTTGGTGTTCTGCCCGTTTCAAAATTACAACATGGTGTCATAACGCTTGTATGTTGAAATTCAAATAGCATTAAAACTCTTTCATCATTATTTGGAAAAGAGCATTTGCCGTCGTGCATTTTAAAAGCATGTGTTGAAAATTCTTTTTTTGTAAATTGATCTAATTTAGATAGTTTTACTAATTTTTCTTTCATTGGAGTCTTTCTAATCTTCTAATTTTGTCTTCTAATTCTTTTTGTACATCTTCAAAGATCCAATCTTCGTGAATGTCATTGCCCCAAATTGTACGGAGGTTTGTCTTTGGATCAAACGCCCAAGTCTTTTCTGTATTCCATGTTGATTTTGCGTTAATCTTAATCATGCCGTAATTTTCTTTTGTAATTTCATAGTTCATAACTCTTCTTTTTCCTAAACTGTTTGTGTAATGATCTACAAAAATTTCTTTATTTTCTAAAGCGGTAAAATCTAAATTTTGATTAGTCATATAATTGATTAGCCATGAAGTAACTTTGTCAAAATTTCTGCCGTCTAGTTCATGTGATACGGATTTTCCGTTAATCTCATTAATTTCAATTTTGTAGTAATCCATTTTTTTTGTTCTCCCGTTTGTCATGAGTTAAACTTACCAATCTATGATTTAATTGCAAGTATTATTTCAAATTTTCTTGCTTTTCTTTTAGAATTGATCCTCCATTTCTTTTATAGTATCTAGTATTTCTTTTTTTAAGATATCTGTACGAATGTACTTTGTATTAATGTTTGTATTTGTATCTAACCAATCAATTACGTCAATCATGTTTAATTCTTCTTTTACTAATGGATAATTTGTGTATCCGTTTTCTTCAACACCGCTCCATAATGCAATTACTGCGCTTTCGTATAATGTAAATTCTTTCATTGTTCCTCCGTTTGTCTTTGTTTTCATAACATAAACATACCAATCAACGATTTAAATACAAGCGTTATTCCAAATTTTCTTGCTTTTCTTTTCCGCAATATAAACATAAAAATAGGCGGTATTGCCCCACATATCCCGTATCTCGCCATTTATGGCCGTCTATGGCGCAATCATGCACCTTTTGTGGCTTGTTTTCATCTACCATTTGACCTAATAATGTCCAATTTTTAGATATTGCAAACGGCGTTAATGTAATATCTTTCCATTTAGTCTTATAAATTTTTACCCGATCCGCTACTTCGTCGGGGGTTCCACCTGCTGTATAAATATCTTTTACTACTTTATTGAATCCGCTAATTTCCGTTTTTGTTTTAGGTTCATAATCTAAAGCAATAGATAACGCGCTATAAATTTTATAGCGCTCATTCTTTTGACTTTGGTTAGATGACTTTGGTTTGTAGTCCGTATTTGATACGCCCCCTTGTTCATATTTGATACCCCCTTTACGTTCATTTTTGAACGCGGGATTGTAAATTATTGTGTATAGATTGCTTGTTTGCCCGTCGTCGTTATATCGGGGATCAATTACAATTGCTCCAATTTTTTCTAATTCTTTCAATCCGCGCTTTACAGTACTTGGAGATTTTCCACATTTTTGTCCAATTGTTTTAATACTTGGCCAACATGATCCGTCAATCTTATCTGCGTATCTACATAGAACGGAATATACGCGAAAAGCATTATCAGAAATTTCACTAATTGTTAGCCACTCGGGTATAATAGAAAAGTATAGCTGTGCATTTATTTGCATTGTTGCCCTTTCTAAAGAGCGGGATTCGTCCCGCTCTTTATTATTTACTTGTGTTTTCTTCTATTGATTTCTTTTGAGCTATTTGCTTTGCTAAATCATCTGCGGTAATAACCTTACCAAATTCAGCGGGTTTATCATTTTCAATTTTTGGTTTTGGCGTTTCTGCTTTTGGTTTCGGTTTAGGTTTTGTTTTTGTAGTTGGTTTTGGATCTAGATAAGAACTAATCCAAGCGCTTGTATCATAAAGCTCAATCCCAATTCCAAGTCGCATTCCGCAACGCTTAACGGCGTCGCTAATACATTCTTTTAATCTTTCACCATTATTATTAACGCGTCTATTTTCAACCTCAAAAGGTTTGTCGCACATACCCGCCTCAACAACCGATCTAAATTTTCCGTCAATTGTACCGCTAATTTTATAAGTACAACCCGTTAATATAGTTAGTTTGTCTCCGTCCGCGTTGTAGTGCGTATCATAAAAAACGTCCATTAACTCCATTTGTACGTCATCAATTAAAGCAATTAATTTCTGCGTTACTTGAGTATGTTCAACGTATGCAATTCCGTCTTTCTTGTAAGATACGTTTAGCTTTTTTACAACAGACGGATTCCAAGCTTTGCTTAATTCAATCTGCGTATTTCTTTTATTTGTCATGTTTTCCTTTCATTAATTGAAATAAATTTTTTGTATATTTCAAAATTACAATGTATGCAAACTATCGCCGTCCAATTTTTGTGATATAACTTTAATGTTTTTTCACAATACGGACATTTAACCCGATACTTTTTGTGCGTCATTTTTTCTACGATCTACAACCCCGCCTGTATCAATAAAGCTTATTATTGTATTTAAATCCCATAATGGACAAGCTTTAATAATTTTATCGGGTTTTGGTAATCGTCCATGAAAATGTAACTGCGCAACTTGTTGTCGCGTTTTGTTCATCATTTCAGCAATTTCGCTTATTGAAATTGGATCAATCATTTTATCTCCTTTATGCCTAATGGGGAGCTTAGTTTGGCGCGTTTCGACTGAAAGAAAAGCCCCCCAATAAGCAACCTTATACTAAGTCTTCAATCATATAATTTTCAATATGATTGCCTTTTTCACAATTGTTGAATACAAAAGAAAGTTTATGTTCTTTACTCATGCGTTCTAAATATGTGTCTTTTTCAACGTTTGGCTTTTGATTACGCGCTTGTTTAATAGACCATGCCCAAAATGATTCTAATTTATTTCGGAATCTATCAGCGTCCAAATCAATGGCGCCACCGCCATAATATTTCAAATGGATCTCGCCCGTTGTTTTGTTTTGCATTTGTAAAATGCGTCTATACCAAAAACGAGTTTTCCCCGATTCTAATTTTAAATAGTTCAATATTTCCTCCAATCGTTGTTGAGGATTATATCATAGATTTAATTAGCTATCAAGCGTCTTTAATTTCATATCCAAAATTTTCTAATACGGCAAGACAAAAGTTTTCCAAATCCGCTAAATCTAGGCTTATGATTCCGCCCGTAGATCCGTCAGGCATTGATACATGAGCAAACGGTTTTTTTTCGGATCCAATTGCAATATGGTTAAAATCGCTTTGCCTTTTACCTTTCATAAATACATTTACCAAAGGTTGAACTTGCTTACCGCTTTTAACTTCTACTCGTAATCCGCCAAGCCAATTCTCCTCGTGCGCGTCCGCTCCCGCAAACCTATTTGACGGAATTTTTAATAATTTTCTAGCTTGGTTTTGTTTTCGTCGGCCTTTTGATCTATTACGTCTGTTAATACATTTACGACATTGACATTTGTTCTTTTGTTCTTGAGTAACATCACATTGGCCAATAGATCTTTTAGAACTATTTTTTTCGCTCATTGAGCGGGGTAAATTATTTTCTTCCCCTTTTCTACGTTTCCAATCACTATAAGTTTCATCAGGCCTTATATCAAATTCGTTTGGCTCTTTGCCTTTTATTTGTCCCATTTAGAGCGGTTTGGTCGGATCTGCCCCGCCTCTTTTATTATGGAATAATAACGTGCGTCTATTTACACTAAAACCGCACTATTAATTATAATGCGTTGTTTTCTCTAAGGAAATCCTCACAAAAATTTATTAGCGCTTTTGTTTTAGATTGAGATTTATTATCTAAATTATAAAGATCTTTATAACCTTTAATTGCTTTATCTAATATGACCAATTCATCTTCATTAAAATAAAATGTTCTTGAATACATTGACGTCCGATCGCCTGTTTCTATATCTCCGAACGCGTCGTCAAATGTCATTGTTCCCGCTATCTCAAAAAGTTCTTTTTCCGTGTATGATATTGCGTCCAATATTGAGGGGTCGCTCTCTAGAGAACTAAGCATGTCGGCCAAAAAATCTTGATCTATTGTCCCCAATTCGCTTGTTCTATTATCCGCAATAGCAAAGGCTTTAGCCGTTAATTCGTCATCATCTGTAAAGACAACGGCTATATGCGACCAACCTAGTTTTCGTGCGGACTCCAACTGATGATTGCCCGATATAACCGTTCCGTCTTTAGTTGCAACAATTGGTTTTCGTTGCCCGAATTTGTCGTATGATTTTGCAATTGCATTTACATCACCTCTACGAGGATTGCCGTCTAAATGTTTTAATTGATCTATTGGCGTTGCTAACTCTATAATTGATTCATTAATTTTATGATTCACAATTTTTCTCCTTTGTACATTCTTGCTCCTATTTTTTTAATCTCCTCGTATGGTATTGGATCCATAGTTAAATTTTTTTCTAGTTCGGGTTTTAAAAACTTTATATATCTTAGTTGATATCCCTCCAATACTTCTGCTCCAACTTCATCACAAAATTTCTGCCAATTAAATGTTTTATTCGTTATATCAAAGAATGATCTGCCCCCGAGCATGTCCATTTTTCTTGTTGGCGCACTAGCGAATGTCATTTTATGAATTATCTCTCCGTTTGGAAATCTAGCCAATTGTTTATTTACTTTTATGTTGGTTAAAATAAACCCCGTTGCTCTATAAATAGTTCCGTCCCCGCATTGAGTTCCGTCCGCGAACGTTATAATCCAATCTATTTCGGGTAAATGTTTTTTAATTAGTTTTAAAGTAACTCCAATAGCTCTTGATTCGCTGTTTTTTGGTAAATTATCAGATAAAACCATTCTATTTAATTCAAGAAAGTTATTCCATTTAGTATTTTTTACTAATCCAATTATTTTTGTTTTATCTAAACTAGCGCCATATTGTAAAACTCCCTCTAGCCGATCATTATAAAAAACGCCAAAATGTATTTTTGAATTATTGACTATTTTACCCGAGTAATGATGACGTTTAATAAATGAATTAGCCCGTTGTACAGGGATCATTTTTATAACTATATCTTTAGCGTTCATAAGTTTAGTATAACAAAAAAGCGGGATAATCCCGCTTATTTGCTTGGCTTGGATCCTACGTCGTACTCTATCATTTTTGCCTTAGGTTTCTTACGCCTTAGGTTACTTACAAAATGTTGGCTTACTGTTAGTATCAGCAGTGGATTTCATATCCAATTTACCAAATTTTGATTTTTACTATTCTAGTTATCGGGGTTTTCTCCCCCGTTCTAAAGCTCTAGTTTCGCCTAGATCTTCCGCCTCGTGTCTAGTTTTTCCGTTGGGTTTTCGCCAATCTCCGAGTTCTCTAGTCATGCCTTAGCATGTCCTTAATATACCAATCTTAGATTTATATGCAAGTATTTAACAAGATTTTTTTTAATAATTCCAACAATGCTTTGAGCTATTCCAATGATACCACCCGTCGTTTTTGATTAACCATTTAGCAACGGCCGTTGAAGTTTCGGGATCGTATCGGGATTCTTTAATATTTAATTTAGCTTTTAGCCAAGCCCAAGTATTGTCGTTGAACTGCCAAAGGCCGACGTCTCTAGTTCCATTTTTGTTATTATTTACGGCATATTCTCGCCCTGATGATTCACAAAATATAATTAATAAAGATTTTTGTACGTCGTTTGGATCATTAAAATACTTAGAAACTAAAGGCTCCCATTGTATAACGTGGCTTATTTTTTCGTTTTTATCTCTACATTCTTGATAATTGTCTAATGAATCTAATGTAAGAGGGGTCAGGAAAGTACAAGCAATTAATACTTGAGCAATCAATTGAGTTACTTACCTAGTAGAAATTCAATTGCTAAATTTGGGTCAAGATCTTTAATTCTTGTAATTCCGACTTTTAAATCCTCCGTTATGAAGTTTCCTTTGTCGTCATTATAAATAATTTTGGTTTTGATCCCGTCGTTTTCAAATCCAATTAATGTTTTTGACATATTATTATTATACACATTTTTTTTAATTCAATACAAGATTTATTAAATACGAGATTGTTTTTATATTTGGTGTTAGTATTAGTGCAAACGAGCCAATGGTAAAAAAAGCAAAAAAAATAACCAAAAATAAACAAGAAATTCCTCATAATCTTGATTTAGGTAACAACTATTACCCGTCGGGTTGGAAACCAAAGCTTGAGTTTGATCATAATACAAACGTTGGAGAACTAACTCATATTCAACCACAATCAGACAATTTTAAATTTAATGAACTATTGGATTCATGGGGTTACGATTCAAACGTTTTCTACATAGAGGAGGATAGAATAAAATTCTCTACATGGGAGGCTCAATCTAAAGGCGGACAAGTAATTCAAATGTTTGCTTTTAAGGCAACTATACGGAGAAAAAAACCTAAACATAACCAATATATAAAAAAGCTTGAACGTCAAATTGCAAACAAAAAGCCCGTAAAGGTATCTCAAGAAGTTGGAGATCATGCTTTTTTCTTTTTTTGTGCCGATTGGCAGTTCGGAAAATCTGAATACAACGCCGAATGGGGAGCCGACGAAACCATTGATTATATTCGCAATGGAATTATTAAAGCTAAAAAACAAATACGGGACTTGAACAAATCGGGTCAAATAATAGACGAAATTTATATAATAGGTTTAGGAGATTTAATTGAGAATTGTTACGGATTTTTTGACCACCAACCTTTCAACGTAGAGCTAACCCGTACAGAACAAGAACATCTAGCTCGTAAAATGTTGCTTGAAGTACTAGACGGATTATTAAAACTAGCTCCTAAAATTGTTATCGGAGCCGTTGTTGGTAACCATTCTGAATATAGATCAGGAAAAAATCAAGTATCAACATCAAGACTAGACAACTCCGATACCGCAATATTTCAAATCGTTGGAGAAATTATTGAGGATAGAGAGAGATACAAGCATGTTAAAACAGTTGTGCCTAATGATTTTTATTTAACAATTGACGTTAAAGATCAAAGATTAACTTTTTATCATGGTCACATGACGGGTGGCGGATCCAACATAGAAAATAAATTAATGAATTGGTGGAAAAATCAAGCCCATGCAAAAATCGTAAGCGGAAGTTCGGACATTTTAGTATCGGGACATTATCATCATTTACGAGTATTAACTGAACGTGGCCGTACTTGGTTTCAATCCCCCTCGCTTGATACATCAAAAGAATTAGAGGCGCGTATGGGATTAACAACTTCACATGGAATATTAACATTCACCGTTTCAAAAAATGGTTGGGATAATCTAAAAGTACTATAAAGAACTCGTTGATCAAAAAAACAATGTTGATTTTTAACGGTTTAACTCGTTAATTTTTAAATTGATTCCTACGTTTAAGGGTTTAACTCGTTAAATTTCAAAACAAATCCTACGTTTAAGGGTTTAACTCGTTGTTTTTCAAAACAAATCCTACGTCTAACGGTTTAACTCGTTTAAAAAATAAAGAGATAACAACGCTTGTGGTTACTTGTTTTTCTAAAATACCCCCCACATATAGTATGTTTTAAAAACCGTTTGCTTAAATAATTGGAATTTCTATCTTGTGGTTTAACCGTTTAGACGCACTGCCCGAACTTCTATCCGTCCGTTTAACACGGCGCCCGTGCATGCAATAATTCGCGCGTCCTATTTAGACGGTTTCCGTGCATGTTGGACAACGCGTGTCCTATTTAGACGGTTTCCGTGTATAAATCCATTTAAAAAAATATTAAATAATACTTGCATTTAAATCTAAGATTGCTATGTTTAAGTCAAGAAAACGGAGGAACATAAATGAAATTATTTATAAAATTAGTATTAATTTCTATATTTAACAAAAAGTATATTAATTGGAATCAATTAAGTTTAGATCTTGCTTTTTCTTTAGCGAAAACAAATCTTTTGTTTCACCCTGAAGATAAGCCATTTAATAAACTTCTTACTAATAATGAAATAAAAATATTAGTTAGCGACGATTAAATATATTATAAAAAGTAAAATGGCGGGATCATAACTCCCGCCATTTTTGTGTCCTAACAAGTGTCCAATTTGTCGTCAAACACAAAGCATAATCAAAGATGAAAAGCGTTCTTTCTTTTTTGCTTATACTTATTTTTAAGCTTACATCAATATAGTTATAAGAGTAGCAATAGATATTCCTGCAATGATCCAACCATAAATCTCTTGCCGTGTTGGTCGCGTTGCTAAATCTTTCTGTATTTGATCTAGTTTCTCAAATAATTTCTCTATGTCTTTCATAACTTTATTGATCATTTCTTTTTGAGTATATCCGTTATCGGCCATTTAAAAGCCCCTTACAATGTAGAGAGCAACCACAACAAAGTATTTTACAACTACATTTTGCCGTCATCGTCAATCCAATCCCATTCTTTAAATTTTAAAATTTCTTTTTCTAGTTTATCAACCTTACTGATAATAAAATAAATTGATTTTAATAAAAAGTAAAATGCGACGATCCCCATAAAAATTTGTTCCATAATGTCCTCCTTTAATGTTGGTGCATATATGCCTCAAGATAAGTAACCCTATCTCGTAAATTATCTAACTCCCATGTTTCTAGTTGATTGTTTTCTAATGTTGTTATTTTTTTAAGTAAATCTTGCCACTCCCATTTCATCAATTCATAAGCTTGACTATCTTGTGGCGGATTGTTTAGTTCGCTTATGTATCTTGCTTGAAAATCCTCTAGTTTCCATTCAAGATCTCTAACCTCATTGTCTAAATTTTGATAATTTGCTTTTAATGTAGTTAATTCATTTTCTAAAAATTCTGCATTGTAAGCAATTTGTTCAAGCGCGTATATTTTTTCATATAATACAGCAATGTCATTTGATACCATTGTGCTTTCTTTTAATTGATAAAATTCATATTCTATGTTATTCATGCGGTCGTCAATACCCGTTAAAGTATTAACAATGTTTGTAACTGATTGAAACCCCGCGCCTATTGATCCAAGTAACGTTATACCCGTTACAACTAAGGCTAGATTATCTTTTAATTTTTTGATCATTATATCTTACAAGAATCTCCGCAATCGTCATTAAATTCTTGAGAAGTATCTACAAATTGTGGGTTGTCGGTTATAAAATTTTCGGGTAATTCAAACTCGCCCATTACCTACCACCACAACAACCATTACCACAACAGTCCATTGTTATCCTCCTAGTTTTATTAAGATCTCGGTAATTGCTGAATTTAGCTCTTGCTCTCTCATTGCAAGAGAAATTAAATCATCTTTTGCGTCGTTAATTTGTACGATTAAAACGGCAACTTCTTGTTGTAGATCATTCACGGTTTTAAAAAGCCAAGCTACAAGACCCGCTAGACCGCCCTGTAATATTTGATTTAAATTAACAGTTGCTTTCATTAATCCTCAAATGTTGCCTTTGGTTTATATTGCTCTAAAGCGTGTTGAATCACGGTTATAAATGAACTTAAAAAAGCTACGCCAAGTAATTCAAATAATTGAGCGTCTATAATTCCCGTTGAATTTGCTAAGTATAGTGAAAGCGCAGATTGCAGTCCCGTACGAAATGCTTTTGAAAACATAAATTTCCAATATGCTTTCCAATTATTTTTTTTCATTCTTCCTCCAATATTGAGATTTGTTTTTTATTATACTTGGAGCATTCTTTGTTTCTACAATGGAAACCTTTATTTTTATTATTATAGTCCCATTGTAAAAAATTTTTACATTCGGGACAAGATATTTTCAATTTACCTCCTAAAGAGGTGCAATTCCTTTTGTTATGTAATTTTTTATTAAATTAGTATTACTATAAATTTGATCTAACTTTTCTTTATAATTTGGTGTTAAATAATCATCATTTGACGCTTTGTTGTCGTTGTTGGAATCTCCATAATTTGTGGTTAAATTTATTGCGGTTATTTCTAGAGTTACTTTTTCTCCTGCATTCATAGATTTTGCAATTTTGTCGTAGAATTTTTTATATGCGTTTCTGCTAGATCCAATAAACCCGTCTTTGCTAACATCTAAATCTTGTTGAGTATCACCTACAAGAACGCAACCCGCCGAATTTTCGTCGGTGTTACCACTATGAAAAAGCACCCATTTAAAGTTTGGAATATCTTTAATTTCTAACATTCCGAAATGATCCGCGCCATAACGCGCAGAATATTTATTGTGAAATCCGCCCTCTTTTCTAAATTCTACGGGATATGTTCCGTAAGGAATAGCGGTCTCTCCATATACTTTAACGTCGCGTATTTCGTCCTCTAGCGTATAACATTCAAAGACGCCGTCTATAAATAGCATTCCATTTGTTGCGTCATTACCAAATTGATGACGAATAAGATTAATTTTCATTATTCAGGCTTTGGATTATCGGCTTTGACTTGAGCAATGTGATCTTTCCAATTTGTAGTTTCATTAACACCGTCCCAATATTGCATGTCTAGTTGTTCTCCTATTGGTAAATAAGCATTTTGTCTTGCCTCAATGTAGCCAAATTGTTGGTCATTCCATTTAGAATTACCTAAATCTATCTTCGCTTGTGCGTAATCATCATCAGAAAATTCTGATACAATTCCATTTACTGATTTATTAATTGGTTTAGCGTCCTCAATTTCTTGGTCTGCTAACGCTTGTAGTTCTTCTTTAGTAGCCATATTTTTATCCTATCATATATTAATTGGTTTTATTCTTTTAATCCATATAAAACAAAATTGCCTTTTGTTATATTACTTGTATCAAAATATATTAGTATCCCGTCAACAGTAGTCAGTTCCTTTAATATTGCTCCCTCAAATTGCCCCAACATTAATTTCGTGCCACCGTCTGATAAATAATTGTTATATATAACCATTTTCGTGTTATCACCGCTGTCGTTAGCAGAATATATATACGCAACACCGTGATGACCTGAAGTACTAGAATTGTCCGTTGAGCCCGACATACTTATTTGATTTCTACCCGCAAGTCCTAAGTTATTGTATTGAGAAGAAATAAAAGATTGATCGGTTCTTGCATAAGCAAGTCCCATAACATAATTACTATTTGAGTTGCCCGTACCGCTTTGCGTAAATCTTCCCATTAAATCTGCACCGCCTGTAGCAGGAACTACATCAGAATAATATAAAACACAAGTATTATAATCACTTGTTATTCCCGTTAATGTAACCGATCCGCTATTACTAGCAGTAGCCGTACTTAATTGAACAAAATTACTCATAATATTCCATATACTACTAGCTTACCGCCACCAATACGACTTGCAGTTTCGTTCATATCAACAACAATTCCGTCATAAGAAGTTGTGTTTTGTATTCTACCAATCCCAAAAATAGCTCTATGGTTATCACTAGCATATTCTGTACTCTCCCAAATACAAGCAGAAGTAAATGCTTGAAATGGATTGCCTACATAAACAACACCATTACCCGCTCTACCGCTATCGTCTGCACCTGCAAAGGTATTCGTCCAACGAGTATCGCTTGTACTTCTACTATCACTAAAACTCGCCTCCGCTTTTAACCTATATAGTGCATACTCATAAACGCCACCGCTTTCAACGCTACCGTCAGACGCTTTTACTAATCTGATATTTACGCCTGTATCAGTTGAGTTCTCTCCAACTATTCCAACGCCAACTATTTTATATAAAGAAAAATCAGCAGAAAATATATCATCTATCTGCATAGATTGAACTCCTGTTGTTAATGTAACTGATTTAATTTTTTCTATACTCATAAAGTAACCCCATATAAAGAAATTGTTCCCGTAAGATTACTACCACTATTTAAACCTAATATTCTAAATCCATTAACCGTGCTTTTTTGATCCATAGTTCCACCTCCGTGTGATTTGAATAAATTATTTGAGTTGTTAAGTCCTGTAAAATGTGTGCTTATAGAAGTATATAAGTTGCTATCCCCTGCGTTGTATATGTAAAAATAACCACTACCACCCTTACCATTTGCGCTTGCCGAACTTTCGCCAATCTCAATTGCGGTTGCTGAAGTACTATTAGCATGTATATCTGCGTTACTATCTTCGTTATTGCCCTGCGACAAAATTGTAAATAGACTTTTTTTATAAACGCTACTGCTCTCGACCGTTCCACCCTCTATAAATCTACAACCAAACTCTTCATAGCTTGCTCCTTTAAGAGTATATGTTACAAAATGAATTTTATACTTACTCTCATTAATGCTTGTAAAATCTATATTTGCAACTGCACTAGGTGTTTGTGTTTGAATTAATACTAAATCTTGAACTGCACCACCGCTTAAACCAAATCTTGCACTACCTAAAGGCATAAAGGCTCCTAACTAAATTCTTGTAATGCGTTTATTAGTGGAGTTCCCGCGTCAAAAAATAAGAAAGTAACTAAATCAATTGCATTTGCACCCGACGAAACGGTGTATCCTCCACCGCCCGCAGTTTTTCCCGTTACATGACCTCCGCCATTTATTGTTATTTGATTAATTGCAACCGTTTTTGCACTAGACGCGTGTTGCGTTATTTGTAATGTAAATGTTGATACCCCATTTGTTGCAACGTTTGTAAAATCTATATCGGTTATATTTTCCGTTAATGTTATTGATCCCGTATTTCCGTTAGCTAAATTTATTGCAATAGCGTTTGATGATGAAGTTAAAGCAACGTCTGTTTCTGCATAATCCTTAAGAACTATTGCGCTTGCTACTTGGTCTGCAAAGGCAACCTCGCTATCAATAGCTAAATTAACCGTCACGGCGCCCGATACACCACCGCCCGAGAGATTTGTTCCCGCTGTAACCCCCGTAATATCACCCTCGCCTATAAAATTAACCCAAGAACTTCCGTCATAAAATTGTAAAGTATTTGAATCTTTTAGAAAACAAAACATTCCCTCCGCGTCGCTTGTACCAAGCGCTGTATCACGTGCGGAAGAATCCGCATATACTTGAACAACTTGGTCTTGTATAAACGTTTGAAATTCCGTTGCGCTTATTAAATCTCCTTTAGAGTAACTTTTCCAACCCGCGCCCGCCATATTATAAAAATTCCTTTCTAGCTATAAGCAAACCTCGTGCCCTCTCCTAACTTAGCTTGTCCTAAAATCCAAGCAGATGATCCTGCGGGAGATAATGTAACCTCCCAAGACCATGATTGAGTACTAGCATTCACGTTATGTTTTATGCTTTCAATAAATAGTTCGTCCTCTATTGTAGTCGCGTTCGGATTTTTTACAATTACCTTAATACGATCTCCAAATTCTCTCCCTAATGCTTGTGGCCATATTGCCGTGTTTTGTCTTGGGTTTGCAACTAATCTATCAAACCTCAAAATAGGTAAAGAGGTTTCTGCAATTTTTTGTTCTATTAAAGATAATACGTTTGCGTCGCTCGTGTTTAATGTAGTTTTTGCCGAGCTTTTTGCGGTGTATCTTATAACGCTATCTGCGTCCGATATATATTGAGTTGATCCGCCCGATCTAGTCCATTCATAAACATTAATAATCTCATTGTCATCAAAAGACAAAGAAACGTCGCTATACGGCAAGTTAGTCCCCGTGTTACTAAACGTCGCTTGTACATTGACCGCGTTTGTATTAGAAAGTCTGTAATCTCTATTTCTAAATGTTGCCTTTCCGTCTTTACTAATAAAAAATTGAGCATTCTCAGATATTTCACATTCTCGTAAAGCAGACAAAACATTATCCGTTAATGATTGACTTGTTACGTTTAAAGTACCCGTGTTTATATCTCGTCTATTTGACGGCCACCCGATTGCGTTTAATATTCTTGTTATCCTAGCTGATGATAATTCCGTTTCGTCTTCGTAACCTATTCTTGTTGTTTGGCCTAAATTACTGAATCCCGCTCGCCCTAAACGCCACGACCGAGTATCAAGTAATTGAGATTGAAATAATTTAAAAGCGTCTGATCCGCTAAAGGTAACAATTGAATCTTGACCCTGAGCGGTAAATTTAACGGGGATATTTGTTAAAAATCCCTCAAATATGACATAGGTTGATGAGCTATATGTTGCTGAAATTTTAAATCTTTTCAATGGTTGTATTTTTGTTCTTGAGTTTGTTGAGTCGTAGTATGGAGAACTTGTATTACTTGGATTAAATCTATTATCGGCGTTAGATAAAAGTATTTCAGCAGACCCGCTTACAAATTGACCGAGTTCGTTTTGACGCCCTCTAGTTGTATTAAATGCTCTAACATATTCGCTAACGTCTGTAAATGATTGAGATTCCTCAAAAGGCTCGCTATCAAACGCAATTTCAACAGTAATATTGACATTACTATCAAAAGCAACGCTCATGCTAAGCCCTCAATTCCTCTATCGCTTGCTTTTTTAACGGCTATCGCAACCGCGTCTTGTATTGATTGCTTGTCTTGTAAGGCGCCCTCAACATTTACGTTAATGTTTGTATTGTTCATAACTCGGAATGCGTCAGATCCCGCAAAGGAAGAATTTGATCCACCGCCACTTGATAGTGAAACAAATTTATCGGCTTGACCTCCGCTTGTATCAAAAACCGTTGGAGATTTTCCACCGCCACCGCCACCAAAAGACGAGGAAACAGGAGTTCCCGATAAATCAAATATCTTTTTAAATTCTAAATATAAATCTCCTAATGATCCTCCAACCGCATTAACCATTTGTTGTAACCCCTCTTTTAATGCCCCTATTGAAGAAACGTCGGCCAATGCCTCGTCTAGTTCTTGTTTTGCAATTGCTTGCTCTAAAACATTTTCAATAGAGCGCTCGGTTGCTTTGTTTAAGTCTTTTGTTGCTTTTTCTAAATCCTCCGTTGCTTTTTTTACTTTTTCTTTTTCTCTTGCAACATCATCTAAAGCGCTTTGATAATCCGCTTGCGCTTGCTCCTCTTGTCTTGTTGCAGAAGTACTCGCCTCAATTAATTCGTTTAATTTTTGTTTTGCTAGTTGTAGTTCTAATTGTTGAATTTTTGTTCTTTCCTCAACGTTATTTAATTTTTCAACTGCTTGTCTTTGTCTTTCAATTGCTAGTTCTTCCTCTAGCGTTACTTGTTTTGATTTTTCTTTTTCTTTGTTTAATTCGTCAAGCATGGTATCTGCTTTAATTTGAGCTAATGTTTGCTTTTCTTGAGCTTTTGTTAATTTATCTTTTGCGGATTTTTCGTCATTTTGTAATTCAATAACATTTTCTTCAATATCTTTTAATTTTTGATAGGCGCCAAGTACCTTTTGCAATAAGCCTAATGATTTTTCTTTTCTTTCCTTATTAAGTTTTATTTCTTCTTCTGTTAATTCTTTAGTAACGTCGCTTTGATCTATTAGCGCGTCGCTTACGTTCATTGATTCTATTTCGTACCTATGAGCGTTGTTAATAGCGTCCTTTTGTACCGAGTTTAAGAAATTTTGCTCTTGCTCTAAATCTCTCATTGCTTGAGCAAAGTCTTGATGAGTTTTAATTAGCGCTTGTTCTTTCTCCTCTGCTTTTTGTTGAGCGTTGCTATATTTGTCATACTCAACACCGCCCATGCCTAAAATTAGTCCTTGCTCCTCCATAAGTTTTGTGCCCTCCGCAATTGCTTTGTTTAAATCGCTTTGTGGATCTAACACGTTTATTATGCCCTGAGCTAATCTATCAAAGAATCCAATAGCGTCCTCAAGCGCGGGAGATACTCGCTCCATTATTAACAATCCTATTTCGCCGAACTTGTCTCCAAGCACGGTTAATTGACTTTGTAAAGATCCCATTTGTTTCTCTGAAACTTCTTGAGTAGTTCCGCCCGAATCCCTCAGCGCTGATTCGTATTCTCTTATTTTGTTCGTTGATCCCGATAGAATTTTGACCGCGTCGGCTACACCTCTGTTTAGTCCTAATTGATCCAACGTACTTGCTTTTAATTCGTCGGACATTGGTTTTAGTACTCTATCTAATTCCTCAACAATATCGGCAACATTTTTCATATTGCCCTGCGCGTCAAACATCTCAAGTCCTAGCTTTTTAAATTCATCTCCATTCTTTGCGGTTGCTCTTGGAATATCACGAAGTACTTGATTTAATTTTTCTCCACCCTCTGCGCCCTTTACACCTGCGTCCGCGAAAACTGCTAACACCGCGACGCCCTCCTCAATCTCTTTATTTACTACTTTTAAGGCCGATCCTGCTTTTGAAGTAAGCGCCTCTGAGAATTGTTGAACGCTTGCGTTTGCTAATGTATTTGCTTTCACAAGAACGTCTGTAACCCTAGTCAAATTTGTCAAGTTTTGTTGCGCGTCCGATACCGTTAGTCCTAATGCGGATTGAGCGTCTGTCGCAAGATCTGTTGCGGTGGCCATGTCAAACATACCCGCTTGAGCGAATTTTGCTACTTGAGGTAATGCTTCAATTTGTTGCTCGGCGTCTAAACCCGCTGACGCTAGAAAGAAAAAGGATTCGGCGGTTTCTTTAGCGCTAAATGTTGTCTCTAAAGCTACTTGGCGAGCCGTACGCCCCATATCCTCTTGTTGTTCAACGGTGGCGTTCATAATGGCCAACGATTGATTCATTGCGTCATCAAAAGCAATAAATTCTTTTGTTGCGGATACTAAGGCCTTTGACATTGCTACGGCACCCGCAACAACACCAATCTTCATTGCCGTACCGAATTTCCCCAAACCTTTGGCGCTTTTATCTCCGCTATTACCAATCCCCGATAATTGACGCTTTGCTAATTCAGCGCCTTTTGTAACTATGTTTAAAACTATATTTGATACGGCCATTTATTTCCTTTTCTTGTACTCCGCCTCAGTAATTGCTCTTTGTTTATTTAATTCGGTTTGTTCAAATATATAAAAAGCAACCCATTGCTCATACTCTAATGAACTCATTCTAGTGATTAATTCGCCCCGTGTCATTCCTAGTTCCCGAGCAAGTTTAAATTGGAAATAGAAGTCGCTATTAGTCTTGAAATTCGTCCGCGTCTGCGGAACCTCCGATTCCATTTAATTCGTTAATAGCTAAAAATATACGATCAACAATGTTTGAATCTTTGTTATATAGCTCATTAATTAAATCGTCATCAAGTTCGGGATCAATAACGCATGTTTTTAATAATTCTTTTTGATAATCAAAAGCGTCTTTTCCCTCGTCATCAAGAATACGACCCAAATTAATTTGCATTTGTTTGGAAATGCCTTTGAGCTTTATAGAAACGCCCCATTCTTGAATTATAAATTCTTGTTCGGGAACGTTCGGCAGACTACTAATTGAATCTGCCGTTAGTCTTTTAATATTTTTATTTGTCATTTGTGCGTCCTAACTAATCAAGTTCTAATGAGTACCGCGTGTTACCGCACCCGAAACTTGCATATCTGCGCTAAAACCAACAACATCTCCTACGGGAGAAGAAGTTGAGTATGAGGTTATAAATGCCTCGCCTGTATATTTTATTTTACCGCTTGCAGTTCCTTCGGGTGAATACTCATAAGAAAGCGAACC
>VMHT01163916.1_pt1 | contig 32893 bp, 19 predicted proteins | sample 4693611 | NCBI WGS metagenome assembly VMHT01 (sample SAMN12280063, study PRJNA550983) | marine metagenome | isolation source: seawater sampled from same location over 5 years 0.02-0.2 micron viral filtrate | place: USA: collected off the coast of southern California halfway between the port... ...
ATATTATGTTTTGTATAGCTCCGTAGTATATAATTCTAGACACGTTACTTCTCCAGTCTCCTCTACCTTTTACTAAGTCACCAGCAGCTTTCTTTATTAAACGAGCATACTGCATAGGTGTGTTAGCAAACGCTAGTATTATACGACCAAGTGACGATGCTTGCTGTTGTGATATACGATCAGGTCTAGCAGACTGCTGTGTTTCTTCAGCTATCTCCATAAAATCTTCCATAGCTTGAGCTTCAGCTTCGGTTTGACTCAAACCTTGCTTAACGTACTTTTTAACTCTGTTTCTATAGTATGTAGCACCACCTGATGCAATAGCAAAGCTATCAGCGATCTGCGTAGGTAAGAAACCTTGCTTTAGTATGTATTGTAAAGCAGCTTTGGCTTTATTGGCTGTTCCAGCTACCGCGCTAGCAATTTCAGCTTCGTTTATATTTGTTTGAAGTCCAGCACGTCTTTGTTTTAAGAAGTCTGAGTTAAACAAGAAGCTAAAGTCTTTCCAGTATTGCTTTTGATTAGCAAACGCTTTAGCAGCTGCAAATATATTGTTATCTTCAAAGTTAATGAAGTTAACGGTAGATAAAGTCTGTAACACAGCAGATCTAGCGTTGAAGAACATGATAGCACCAACAGAGTTGTTAACCCAATTGTTCCAGGCACCTTCTAGTCTACCCATACCTTTAGCTCGGTTAGTACCGTTTTCCATACGCCAAAGAATATTCTCTAACGCTTCTCTAAAGTTTGATCCGTAAGCAGCTTCTATTTTGTTTAGGTTTTCAGGTGAAAATATAACATCTACATTTTCTTTCCACTCAGCTAAAAACTTTTTACGACCTTGCTTATTAACTACGTTTTGAAGATCAGCAGCTATACTTTCAACGTTCCAGTATTCACTAGGCTCTACATAGCCTTCTTTTTGTTTAGATATTTGACCTACAACGTCTGCGTAAGTTTTAAGATCTTGATCTGTTTTAACTACGTTTGTTAAAAATGCAATATCACGTTTAGATAAACCTGGTATATCAAAACCTGCTTTATCCCAAAGATAAACTCTAATAGCGTTATCAAATGTAAAGCCACTGTCGTCAATCATCTTACCTAGCTTCTTAACTACTTGTGGTAATTCTTTACGTAAAGCTTTGTGATCGTCAAGTATAGACTGACGAGCTTCCTTCATATCTCTATCAGCTCTAGCAAAAGGCTTGATTAAAGCTCTATTAAAAAAGTCTAAGTCTTTGTTACCTTGCTCACCTTTACCTACAAAATATCTTAATAGTCCAGCAAAATCATCAGCAGATGGTGGTACGAAGAAGGTAAATCTACCTACGTTTTTACCACGCTTTTGAGCACCTATTCTTGAGAATATTTTTTCAGCACCAACACCTTTAGTGCGCTCAAGCATTTTGTTAAACTCAGTAGATAATCCTTTGCTAAACTGTACTTTAGCTTGTACTGACTTACCTTTAATATCTAGCTGATCGAACACATGCTTAACAGCGTCTACGTTAGGCATAGCGTCATCTACAAAGTACATGTCGTTATAACCTTCAGCATACTTATCTAAGAACCAAGCAGCTTTAGCATCGCCAGTGCTGTTGCCTAAGCCAGTAATATTTTCAAACGGTATGTTAATACCTTTAGTCTTCAACCACTCATGTATTGCTGTAGCAGATTCAGCAGGTCTAGCTGTTAATACGAATACGTTTTTAGTACCATACTTCTTGATTTGATTTTTCATCTTCTGAAGTAACGGTCCGTCAACACCACCTCTAACGTTTACAAAGTCTGTAAAGTCAAACTCGTAACCATCAGCAGCAAACTTAGGTCCTTGTAACGGCCAGTTACCAGATGATATTCTCTGTACGTCATCACCTTTTTTAGCTACAATAAAGTTTTCACCTTCAATAATCAATGTTTCATCAAAGTCAAACGTAGACATACCTCTAGATTCTTTACTGTACATATTGACAGCTCTAGCATTAGATATAGCTTCGCTCATAGCTGGTTTATTACCAGCAGGTCTAGAGAACATTGTATTACCCTCTACATTTACGTTGTATATCTGATCAAAAGTTCTACCATCTAAACCTTCTATACTACTAGGTAGTATACCGCCATCTTGACTAGCTACAATACTATTAAAATATCTTTCGTACCAATTGTTTAGTATAGGGCTCCAATTATCAGGCATTACCTTCTGCAAACTAAAACCACTAGCTGTTCTAGCGTTTCTAAGCTTATCGTCCATAGCTTTGTCAAGAGCTATTAACTTATAGTTGTCTATAATTAAATCGTAGGAAGCATCGAAATCATTAGTTGCGTTATCCGCGTCGGTGATAGCAGCATCTAATAAGTAATTATAAGCAGCTGTAGCAGGCATAGCATGCTCAAATTCATATCTTTTGCCTAGTATTTTTTTAGAGTAACCAGCAAATTGAGCACCTAGCTTGTGCCAATGCCCAGTGTCGTTAGCAACAAAGGTTAAATATGTGGCTAAACCAACAGCATTGTTTCTGTCATCTTTTATTGACTTTGATATTCTATTCCAAAGCTCTCTATGTATCTTGCTAACTTTATTATTAAAGTCTTCAACTCTACCATCTTCAATAGCTTTTTTAGCTTTTGCTGGAGTTCCAAATAAAGTTTCATATTTATTTCTAAGCTCCCATATATCACTTTTATTAACACCTGGTATATCTTCACCAAACTCAGCTGTCTCAGCTGTTTCTTGAACTTGTTTAACAAACTCTATCCAAACTGGATCTTTAGAGCTTTTAATACCTAAGTTTTTATTGCTACTAGTAAAAACTGTTCCTCCCCTAGGTCCAACAAACATTTCTTTTGGCCCTTGTTTAAACAAAGGTAAAACTACATTGTCAATAAAAGGCTTAATGTCATTTATAGATTTAACTTCAAAAGTTTTATCAAGCTTGTGAAGTTTTAACAGCTTGTTTACTGCTCTTCTTTCATTTTTTATAGCAGATAAATCTATTCTAAACTCTGGTCTAACATTAAAAGCTTTACTAAACATAACTTCAGACATACCGCTACGTATTCTAGCTAGCGATGAATCTGTTTTACGAAGTTCTTGATTAGTAATTGTTTTACCAAGTAAATCTGCGAGCGCTATAATTCTAGCCGATGTGTTTCTATTACGTGTAGGTTTGCCGTCGATAATATCTACTAATGCTAAAAACTCAGAGTCTTTAATATTAGTGCGTTTAACTTGACCCTTTAACCCAGCTTTAGTCTTAGCTCTACTTTCTTTTTGAGTATACAAAGCTTTCAGTACAGTTCTGGGTACACCAGTTGCTTGACCTTCAACATCAAAACCTTGCGGTAAAGCATCAATTACTAGTTGAGCGTTTTTATTGAACCAACGTTGTGCGTTAGCCACTTCAGCTGCTGTTAAGTTAGCTTTGCTTTTAATTTTAGCTGGTGATATACCTAGCAGCTCTCCTACAGTGTTTGTAGCTGCGTTAGGGACACTTTTAAAGTTCTTTAACTTAGTTTTATCTACGTTAGCTTCCGCTACCTCAGAAGCAACCTTATCAGCTATGTTTAGCTCATCTGCTAACACTTTGGCTTTAAGTTTTCTCTCAGGCTGTTGTTCAACTGCTTCTTCAGCTGCAACACCCCTAGCTTCTGTTACATCTGCTTCAAACTCTGTTTTAAGTATTCTGTTGCCAGCCTCAATAGAACGTGCTGGTAAGAATTTATTTATGTAAGCAGCTAAAGGTACACCAGACTCAGGCTTGTACTCTCTAATAAGGTCAAATATACCTCTTTTACCAGTTTCTATTTCATCAATAATTAACTGTTCGTCGTAACCAGGTACATCTCTAAATCTTCTAGCTATACGAGTTGTGATAGGCTTAAACGCTTCTAGTATGTCAAACAAACCTGCTTCACCTTGTTGTTCGTATACTTGTTGTACTTTATCAGATGCTTCTTTTGAGAACTGAGTAGTACCTTCTGCGTCTCGTCTACCTTCTACTAGTTTACCTTTAGCACCTTCTGCAGCTACTTTTAGTATAGCTTTGTTTACTTTACCTTCTGATATACTTTTACTATAATCTTTTACAAAGTTAAAAACGTCTCTACCAGTGTCAAACTTCACTTGCTTTAATCCAGCGTTTTGTAGAAACCTTCTTATAGCATCACCAACCTTGGTCATTAATGTTTCATTGAACTGTAAAGATCCGTCTATAATAGACTCAGACATTATAGTTATAGTCTCTTCACCAAAGTTAGCATCTCTTTGTCCAGTTTTTGGATCTATGTAAGCGCTTATTCTATTTATAAAAGAATCTGAAACGCCACTAGTCTTATCGTTTACGTAAGTAACAAGAGCATCACCTAAAGCGTCTTGTATATTAGTATCTGCTCCAATGCTTTTGAAAAGCACAGCGTGCAAAAACTCGTGAGCTGCAGTTCCAACAGCTGGTTTATCTTCGTTTAAAACAACTTCAAAGCTACCATCTCCAAACTGCTTTATAAATCCAAACTCTTGAGATGCCGCTTGGCCGTCAAACCCTTCTTCTTGCATGTTAGCTATTTGCTCAGCAGTCATGCGAGTGACTTTGCCTTGCTTACCTATTTTAGAAAGTTCTTCAACCTGCTGTTCGACTACTTCAACTTGCTGTTCTGTTAACTGTTGAAGAGCTGTAGCGTTTATAGTTTCAATTTCTTCTGATAACTTTTTATCTTGATTGTTTAAAGCTCTAAAAGCATAACCAAACTCTTTATTAGTTATTTCACCATCTTTAACTTGTTGTTTTAAAGATGTTATATCAGAAGCTACTTTGTCTTTTTGATCTATTATATTAATTAAAGACTGTCTTTGGTCTTCGTTTAATACATCGTTTATTTTTCTTTTCTCTGTTATATAAGTTTTTAAATCTTGCTCAGCTTCTTGAATATCTAAAGCTATAGCATCTTTAACTTGCTTGTTTTTGGTTTGGTTTTTAGCGTAAGTTAAATCTGCTATTTTGTTTATTTTATTGTTTACATCTCTAACACTAGCGTTATCACTTCTTATAGCTCTATTTACCGTGTTACCTGTAACGCTTATACCTGTAGATCCAAGAAAACCATTTAAATAGCTTTCTAAACCTTTGTCGCTAAACAAGCCGTCAGCCATAGCTTTAGCTATTTCTACGCCGCTCTTACCTTCAGCAGCAGCTGTGTTGACTTCTTCTATAGCGCCTTGACCAAGCTCTGTTAAACCTTCTTTATTACCAGTTAAGAATAATGTAGCTAACATAGTGCCTTTACCAGGTTGACCCATTATATAATTGCTTATGCCTTTAAACCCAGCGTACTCTAAACCACTAGCAACTATACCAAGTGTAGCCGGTACTGCAAACTCATCCTGTCCATTGGCTACTAGCTTATCAATAGCATCTGGATCATCCTCACCGTATACTTCTTTAGCTTTAGCAATGTTGTAATCAACGTACATTGGAGCTGTTATTTGTATAGGTAAAGAAGCTCCTCCGGTTAACATTGCTGGAACTATAGTTTCAACCATTGCTAAGTTGGCTCCAACAATACCACTGACGAAATCTGATGCGTCGGCTTGTTTTATACCAACTACTATACCTTCTCCAGTATCTTCATAAAGTTTTTGACTAGCTTCTAGCTCCTTAAATTTATCTACAATAAATTTATCTACTTCTGTACTTTGCGAAAACAAAGGGTCTACAGAAGCTATTTGCATTGCTTTTAATCCAAAAGCAGGTACGCTTTTAGTGAAAGTGTCTATAAGCCTTTGAGGCATGTTTATAAACTGATTACCAACAGCTTCTTTGGTTTCTTGCTTTTCCTCTTTGTCTGTTACTAGATCTGTAATCATGTCAAAGATGTTTTCGGTAACCATACCTACTTGTTGACTAAACGGCGCTGATTCAAAAGCGGCTTGCTTAACTACAGCTTGAGTGTCAATTTTTGGTTGCTCCAAAGAAATATCTTCCGAGCTGGATGCCGTATCGCTTGTCGACGTTACAGGGGCATCCTGCGTCGCAACGTCGCTTGTCTTTTCCACAAGACCTTGTTTTTTTAGAAAGTTGATATAAGTATCAACATCATAACCTTTCTCGTTAGCTTTGTTTTGTATATCTTCTAGGCTAACTGGATTACCATTTAATTCAAACATATTCTATTATTTTACGAGAGGGGTTGGGGTAGTTCTTAGTAAATTTGGATCACTCATATTAGGTAGTTCAAACTCTTCTTTTTTATCTTCACTTGTTGTTTGTAAAAACTTAGAGACAGTTGGATCTAGTTGAGCTAAATTAACTATCGTTTGTTTATCTACAACCGCGGCATCAGGCAAAGGCTTTAGTGTTCCAGGATCGGCTTGGCTAAATCCGTTTTTGTTAGGCACGTAAACAGCTTTACCTAACACAAACGCTTTGTTTTCGTTTAAACCTTCTACAATAGACATTTGAGCGTTGTACTGGTTAGGGTACATTTGTTGGAAAGTTTTAACACCACGTCCACTACCACCTGGTTGATCAGTATTTCTCATGTTAGTGTCCATTAGCTTATCAAGTGTAAACTCTTTATAGTCGTTAAATAAATCGTACTCTCCAGACTTCATGGCGTTTATTAACTCAACTTCTATAGCTGCGGCTACTTCTTCGGCATCTTCACTAGTTTTTATTTTAGGTATTTGAGCTGCTAGTTGTGGATATGCTTTTTCAAAACTTTTATCACTAGTTAGAAATGTTAAAAAATCATCTTTATATTGACCATCAAATATTATAGAACCTTTTTGATTAACGTCTTTTATACTATTAAATGTACCATTTACAGTTCTTTCTATTTTTTTATTTCTAGCATCTAAAGGTATATTTTGATTAGCTATTTTATATACAGTATCATGTAAAGTCATGTTAACGCTTGATTCAGCTTTTATATCGTGATTAGTTAAATCTTCAAGCTCATCTAGATATATAAGTCTATTACCTTGTTCTATTTCTTCAGTATTAGGATCGTCATCTATAGCCATAGGAAAAAAAGCGCGAGCATTTTCATCTATCTTTACTCTTTTCATGAATTCTTGATGATTATTTACCATGTAATCATACAAAACGGCTTGCATTGGATCATTAAAATTTGATCTTAGATCAACATTTTTTTTAACGTTGTTTAATGTTGTTCCAAGCTTAGTTAAACTGTCGTAGAGATCGTCTAAACGCTTCTTAGCGTTGTTCATCATACCTCTACCACCTTCTTCGTCTCTCTTTTTTCTTTTAGGGTTTGTTGCTAACTTAGCACCTTCGTTGTACTCGTTATATATTTCGTCTATAACTTTTATTTGCTCTTCGCTCAAGTCTAAATCTGTAAAATCCTCAGGTGTATAATTTAAGTTTTTTTGAAGCTCTTTTTGAGATTTTACACTAGCTTCTTTTGCTTCTTTAAAACCTTTTATTATATCGCCTGCAGCGCCGATAATACTACTACCTAAAGCTTGAGCCCCAGCTTGTGTTACAAGAGGAGCGTTCATAGACCTATAGGCTTTAGCTACAGAATTTATTAAATTTACGTTTGCCATTTTTTATTTTTTATTAACTGCCTATAGCACTACCCGCAACACTTCCAGCAGCGCCTATAACGCTACCTGCTAATCCCATCCACATTTGTGTGTTAGCTTGTCTAGCAGCTGTAGCAGCAGCTTTTCTTTCACCAGCCATAGCTAGTAATGTTTCTTGTCTTTGAGTAGCTCTATTATAAGCAGCTTCTTCACCCTGTTTTTGCATCATAAACTGTTGTTGTCTAGCACCCATTTGTCTTGTTTGAAGTGCGTCAGCGCCTTGGGCAGCTAGACGTTGATTAGCAGCCTCTTGTTGTCCTATACTAGCCGACGCTTGAGTAGCGCCTATTTGAGCTTGTCTAGCTAGGTTTGTAGCAAAAGAACCAAAACCACTGCCACCAGCAACAGCGGCTCCTTGAGCAGCAACATCACCTAGAGCTTGTCTAGCTGAATCTCTTTCAAACTCTGCTTGTTGTTGATTTACAGTTAAGTCTTCGTATGGATTTACTAAGTTTTCAGAAAAATCTGGAGTATCTGCATATATATTACCAAGAGTACTAGCGCTTGAGTAAGCTCCCATTTGGCTTTGAAAATCTGCTTTAGCAGCTTTTTCTTCTCTTATTCTCTCTCTTCTTCTTCTGCCTTTAAAAGCTGAAGCTCTATTTCTAAATACTTTTTCTCCTTTTGCCATTTTATATAATTTATGCTATTATAATTACACGTTATTTACTACTTTCATCTATATCAACACCTATAGAAAATATCTCTGCTTTCTCTAAAGAGTCATTAACAATTTTAACAGAAGAGAAATATCCTATTAAATCTGTAGAGTTTATAGAGTTCTCTTTGCTAAACATTATGTACGCGCCTGAACTAGGTGGAGTAAAGTTGGCAGAGCCAGTATCTACGTATATTGTATTTATACTAGACTGTATACCTACACACTGACCAACATGTATTATCTCTGACAAGCTCTCATTAGTAGAAAAACCTCCTGAAGTACCAGGTACAGAGTAATATATTTGATCACCAACTTGAAGTAAGTCGCTTACCCCTCCATTTATTACAAGATTCATTGTTGCCATTAGTTTCCGTTTTGTACTCCTATTCCTGCGTTAGGACCAGATTGTATATTATTAGTCATTTTAGTTCCACTCCAGCTATTAGTAAAACCTTGAGGTAAATTTTGATAATCCCAAGCTGACTGTATTATATCTATATACGCTTTGTGATTAGGATCTCCGTTATCTACAAAAAATATTCGCATAGCTCTATGCCTATTAGTGTCGTTTCTAGGTATACGAATTCTACCTGTATTATTAAGTATTTGACCACTAGTACCATCAATAAAGTTGAACGATGTTTTTGGCATTGTTGACGTGTGATCTCCCATATCAAATATTTCTGGAAATTCTCCGTTAGGGCCCTGCCAAGTACCATTATGAACATCATTGAAAGAATAATTCATACCTCCATGTAAACTGTATATTTCAGTAACATCACTTACCGTGTAATCTGCAGCTGTTTGTATTGTTTGTGTACCAACAGGTGTTCTCTTACCACCAGCTGGAGTTGAATCTACTACAGACGTTCCAGGCGATAACGAATACCCTGGAAAATCAAAAAATAAACCTCCACTACTGTTAGCAAAACCTCCATTTGATCTATGTATGCTTTTTAACAGTGAAACAGGTGCAGCACCACCCGGTGCGGTACCAGGGTTTGGTTGAGAGTTTTGAAAATTAGGGAATATAGGATTTGAATTGAAAGTGTGAAACAAAGGTGTATTACCCCAAGCTCCTTTTTGAGTAGGAGGAATACTGTCGTTAGCTGGATAAGTTGGATAATTAGCATAAGATCCTACGCCAGTTATAAAATTATCGCGCATATACTGTATATCACTATTACTATCTAGTCCGGTGTTAGTAGAAGAGACCCAAGGAAATCCATACTCTGGTTGACTTAAGTTTTCGTCAGTAAACTTCCAAGTAGTTTGAAAAAATACAGAAACGTCATTGTTACCTAAGCTTGGCATACCTTGTAACGAATTTATATCTATTTCTATATAATCTAAAGATTCTTGAGCACCATTCACTGTAGCTCCGATTGTCTGGCTTTGTACTCTATTAGGAGGTATAGTTACTGTTGCACCTTGAAAATAGGATTGCGCATAATCAGCAGCTATTATATATTGCCCTAAGTCATAAGGTTCTAAGCCTGTTGAAAGTCCAAATAAAGGATCAGCACCAGGAGCTAAAGGTTGTTTAACAAGTAAAAAAGCGTCAGGATATGTAGTTGGATCAAGATTATCAAATGGAACTAAAGGCTGAGGAGCTGTTGTTGAATAATCTACTCTGTCTGGATGGTATATACCAAACCTGTAATATATATCTTTAATAGGGTTAGTATTTTGAAAACTAATATCTACATAGCATCTATGATCAGCATCTAGCATGGCAGCTCCTTGGTTATTATCCAAGTAATTTTGGTATTGTTGACTTGTACTATTGATGTTTAGCTTGTAATTTATTGGATTTACATTACTTCCCACACCTGACAACTGATTTAAGCTAGGAACTAAATCCATATCAAACACATTTGTATTAAAGTTGTACTGAGGACCGCCGGCGGCTGTTCCTACGTAGCTATTACCTGTGCCACCATCCCCTGGAACACTGCCATACTCAGCATCGTTGAAGAACTGTCCACCTTGTTGGCTTTCAAAACCAGGACCAGCAATTGTCCAACCGTGGTTGTACCAAGCAACTTGAAGCACTTGTACTAAAGGAGGTTTATCACCAGCACATATTACAGGAACATTATTTAAGTTTAGGTGCCCTTGTTCTAGCTCAACCATTGTTTCAGAGCTAGCCCCACCACCATTGTAATATGCATAATTAGCTACCGCAATATTAGAGTTACCAGCTGCTATTGTGTTTTGGTAAAAAACTATTTGTTGGCTTGGCGTTAGATAGGTTAAAGTATTTAAAGCAAAGCTTTGCTCTGTTTGATTTGTTAAAGCTGTTAAGTCTGGAGGAATGTTGTATTCAAACCAAGACACAGGTGCCGCTTTTTGAACAACAGTAAGCGTGTCATCAGGTGACAAAGTAGTGTTTAAAGGATGTTTAGCGGTTATGTCAAAAGATCTATCGCCAAGCGTATTGTTGTATCCAATGTTTATAGAGTTGTAGTGAAAATAATCATCGCCATCTTGACCAGTTCCAACACTATCTACATTAGCTGTGCTAGGATAGGTTGTTGGTTGATTTACTACTCCTAGCGTTGCAAAGTTGGTAAAAGAGTTAGCATTAGTAAGATTATCTTCTACAAAATTAGATAAGTTTATAATAGGCTCTCCTATAACAGCTTGAGACGGAGCGTTAATATTTGGATTATCAAAATCTGCAACTGTTGTTACTCCATCACTACCTATGGTTTCACAAAGATATTGTACTACGAGATTGTTAACGCCATCGTTTTCTAATAATATAGTTTTGTTTAAGTATTGCGTGTTACCGTAAGGCGAACCAAGAGGATAACCAGCATTATTAGCAGCTGTCCAATCATAAAGCGTATCTCCTGGATGCTCTCCAGCAGCGTCATTTATAGCTCCAACAACTGGTAAATCGTCAGAATCAACCCCTACGGTAGGATTATTGTTTGAATCAAAAGTTTGATTTGGATCTGGAGCTTGAACAGATATTGTAGCTCTATGTATGTCAGAGTTATAACCTATGTCTTGCGTTATCTTACAGGTATCTTCTAAAGCAGGGTTGGTAGGATGCCTAAACCTAATTGTAGCATGTCTTTGAAAGTTTCCAGCAGCGTTTTGCTCGGCATTAAATTGAAGTAAAAACTCGTTGTTGGTGCTAGTATCGTTATTTATTGTTAAAAATTGCCCAGGTCCCTGAGATGTGCCCGTATGATCTAGCGTGCTTAGAATATTTTCGTTACCTGTAAAAGGATAGTTTGAACCATCGTCAGCTGTAAAATCTATAGATAATATCTCTAAATTAGTGTTTTGTTGATTTGCTATAGCTGGATTACTAAACTGGTCATTTGGATTTGCTTTTACAGAAATAGTTCCAGACTGCTGATTGTTGTTTATTGTTAAGTTTTGAGAAAAAACATGAGACGAATTTATAGCAGTAGGAAAAACATTATTTATAGCTGTTACTGAAACAGTATCATTTTCTGATTGACTAACTTGATATGTAGCGTCTGGAGAGTTAGTTCCATTAAAATTACCGAATAGATGTATAAAACAACTTCTTGGAGCAGCGGTAGTGTTATCTTGTATTATAAAGTCACACTGCGTGTTGTTATTCGATATTTCAAAAGTTAAAAATCCACAACTTGTTCCAGCATTATAATTATTAGAAGTCCAACCATCATAAGGAGATAAGTTATTATTATTAGGACCGCTATTAACAGAGTTGTAACCGTTTACAGTTATTGGTAATGAAAAACTTTGTGCCATATTATATGTTAGTATTGTTTACTGTTAATGGACTAGCAGAATTAAATGTAATACTAGCTTGTCCTACAGATATATTCACAATTATTTCGTTATTTGCAACACTTGAAAGCTCGTCTATAGATCCCGTAGTGTAATCAATACCAAGATTAGTCAAGTTATTATTAGAAACTGTTATAGTAGGATTTATATCGTAATTACTAATTGTAGGTAGATTACTGTTTATAACAACACTAGGATTACTAACTATATAACTAGAGCCTAAAAGTTGAACGCTTAAATCAAATAAATGTATCAAACTATTCTGCGCAACACTTCCACTTATCTGATAAACAGACTGGCTAGTTGTTTGAGAAATTAAAGTTAACGCTACTTGAGCTTGATTATTAAAAGTTATCTGTGGTACTTGATTACAGCCTTGATGATTTATAATAAGACTAGCTTCGTAAAGCAAAGATCCACCGTTAATAATACCGTTTATAGTTATAGGTAAGTTTTGACTAGAGTCTATGTTAACAGGATTGTTCAGGACAATATCACCAACTACGGTGTTACTAGCTGTGTTAGGAGTGCCTGAGTCTGAAAATAATACATAACCTGCAGGCCCAAAAGGAGAAACAGTAGCGCCAGTATCATCTAGTATAGTAGAATTACTTATGTCAGCTGTTAGATTCCCAGCAGCGATAGTAAAATTATTATCAGGTGTTATTTCAATAGCGTTTAAAAAAGTTTGCTGTGGCGTTGTTGTTATGTTTATTAAAGCAGTTAAGAAGCTAGAGTTAAAAGTAACCGTGCAGTTTTGAGGTAAAGTTAATATAGGTGTTAAAATAAAACCTGCTGTTGGTAAGTTATCACCACTAGCGTTCTCTGCTAGATTACCTAAACCCTGCATGCTAAACTCTGCAAAATCTAAATTATTTTCATTAGAACCACCATCTAAAGCGTTTACATGTACAGTTGTTTCTCCATGTATATAGTTAAACCATTTGCCTTCTTTTTCAATAAACTCAGGAACACTACCAGTTTGTTTATCTGTAGATATTTCTTCTACATACCAGCCGTTTAAGTCGATAGAGTAATTATTGTAGTACTCGCCATCAGTTAAATTACCTACTATTTTAGCTTGAGTACCTTCGTAGCTTATTGTTCTAAAAGATTTAACTACTCCTGAAGCGTCGTTAAATATAGAAGTTATAGTTGAATTAAACTGTTCTCCATAGAAATTATTAGCTAAATTAGTATAGCTAGGATCGTGATCGTATATCTCTCCTTTTTTAACAGTATAGTATTTGTTGTTAATACTAAAGCCAGCTTCAGGTATGAAAGATTTAAAGCTAACCCAACCGTCAGTAGGCTCGTTATAACTAACTGTGTATACTTTCTTTTTTGAATTTAAATTTACTAAATTATGTATTGTAACATTGTATTCTTCTCTACTATCGTCAAAGCTTCCAATTATAGCTTGAGTGTATTCTCCATCTGTACCTATAGCCGTACTTAGATTATCGCTAAACCAATCACCCATACCTGCTTTAGATATTGGTGTTATGCCATCTCTAGAAAGTCTTAATATAGCGCCTTTACTTCTATCAGCAAAATAAATTCTATATTGATCAGAAGCAAAAGACTCAGGGTTTTGGCAGCCGTAGTCGGCTCCAAAGGGTATTGTTTGCCCAAGAACTCTACTAGAAGCTAGAAGCTGAGCGTTGCCATCGGCGTTAAATAAAGCATCTTTACCACTAGATAGTATCTTTATTATTTTATTTTCACACAAAGCTATAACGTCATCCATAGAACCTATAGCATTTCTAGCGTGTAACTTAGTTATAGCTCCATATTCTGGATTTAAAGATTTTGTTATTTTATCAGCTAATATAAATTGATTTGTTTGATCTACGCCAGTTTTTTCATTATATATTTGAGAATATATTATATCGTGTTTTTTCTCTTCTTCTTTATAGCTGTCTAAAAACTTGTTAGCTTTAAATCCGCTTTGTTTACCTATAGCAGTATAAGGAAATAAAGTTCTAGCGTTAAAATCATCTCTAATTCTATCAGACTCTACGCCATTACCAAAAGAAATACAATTATAAAAGTCGTGACCAATACGCGTAGGTATATTATAGCCGTTGTAAGATACAGTATAAGGTTTTAAAAATATCTTATTTGTATTAACAACAATATCAGCCGCAAGCTCTGCGGTAACAAAACTTCCGTCTTTATTAGTAAATCTAACAAACGCTACTTTATCTTGATAATTATTTTGATTACTGGCTCTCAGTATAAACGCTTGAGCTACATTGGTGTTACAGGTAATAACACACATAGTTTTATGATCTAAGGTTGGAGCGTTTGGATTCGCCGTAGCACCGGAAGCTGGTTCTTTATGCCAACAACCATCTCCTAAGCCTAGTTGGAATATGCTAGCGCCTTGTATATCGCTAACCTTTAAAGAACTGTTAGCATCGTTAAACGTTTGCGCTTCATTTGTAGGTGGACTAGTTTGACTTGCGTTAGTATCTTGCAAATCTATAGTTATAATAGCTTCTTTTTGAATAAATTGAGAAGCAGTTGTTTCACCAAGCTTTATAGGAAAAGAACTAGACATTTCCCAAAAAAATCCAAATTGATCTTCGTTTTCTTCTGTTATTTCAACAGTTTGAAAATCTGGTGCTACTTCAAAAACAGCACCGCTTATAGCTGCTGTATCTGATTGCAGTGTTGGAGAAACAGATGTAAATATACTGTTTAAAGGATCATCTAGATATTCATTAAAATCATTATCTGCCTCTATCCTAACAAAGAATTTACTTTGAGAGTCTTGTCCTTGTATAGCTACGTTAACACCGCTAGAATCTAAAGCAGAAGAGTCTACTAAGTTTCCATCAGCTCCGTTAGGTACTTCATTAGATATAGATAAAATTTTCCACTTAGCAGGAGATGTAACAGGCGTGTTTTCTCCATGTCTCTTTTTTAATGATAAATAATCACCAACTTTAACTTTGTTAGCATCAGCAGAGTTAAAGCTTAACCAAGCATAAGCACCGTTGTCGTTGTTGTCGTAAGCTTTATGTAAAACTAAGTTGTAATATTCTGGAGCTATTTCTTTTATATAAAACTTGTACGTTTCCGCCCAAGAAGGAGCTTCGTTTAATACTCTAGTGTGTAATCTATTTAAATTAGAACTTTGAGCTTTATCTAGCAACGTAGTACTGCTAAAATCTCCATCTTGATCTACTAAAACAGTAGACTCTCTTCCGTATTTATCACAAAAAACAACACCAACTTCATAACTTCTTTCAGATTTTATAGACTTACTACCTTGAGAAATAGGTACATCTTCTTCGCTAGCAGGCGCAGATGTTACTGTAAACCTACTATGTCTTTTAGTTCCTTCAAGACCTATAGAGTCGTAAGCTTTGAAATAGTAAGCAGCGCTTGTAACGTCTGCTTCAAACCCATAGTTAGTCGCGTCAAGAGCTACCAAGCCGCCATTTAATAAACTATTGAACTCTTCGCCATCTCCTTCTTTTATTAAAAAATCAAAATCAAATCCAACATCAGTGTTGTCGTTTGCTGGAAATCTTTTTAAAGCAGCAGGAATAAATCCTAATCTACCTACAGGTAGACATTTTGAATTAGGATCATATTCTCCTCTAGTAGAATCATGAACCCAATCTAAACCTCCAGTTATAGGATTAATAGTTTCTGTTTGAGAGCTTGGATCAATATCTCCATAATAACTAACGTTTGAATTAAAGTTAGTAGTAAATTGTAAGCTACCAGTTTGCTTAACTAAATTACTAGAGTTTCCGCCTCCGGTAAACCAGTAGCCAGGACCTCCTTGACCATTCGATCCATTCCAAAAATAACTATTTCCAGTTCCATTACTATCGTATGTAGGATCACCAAATTCTTTTTGTCTAAACAAACCTCCTCTAGCAGCAGTTGATGTTCCACCAATAAATGTACCGCCAGCGAAAGGATGCAAATTATAAGAAGTAGCATCGAAAGTAAATGGAACTTTAGTTGGAATATCCGTAAAATCCCAACATCTAAAAAACGCAGCTACTTTTTCTCCTTCGTTTAGATTTATAGCGCCAATATTACCAGTGTCTATTTCAGAGTAACAAACTGGAGGCCCTACGTAACTAGCGTATTGACCACCAGTATTATTTAATATCCAAAAGTGAGGGGCGAAAAGCGCACCACTAAAAACAGGTGTATCATCAAAGCCTATAGATATGTAGTTAGCTCCTGTAAGAAAGTTGGCGGCGTTAGTAGATGTGCCATATTGATTTGCTGACATATCAAAGTTAGCTCCTGCAAATCTAAGTTCTGTATTAGTGTATTTATCGTTTAAAGAATCTTGTAAACTACTATCCCACTGTAAGTTAGCTGGTACACCTTGAAAATTTCTAGCATTAGCCGCTGTGATTGCTTGGTGACTTGCTAGATTTGGACTTCCATTGTTAACTATATCTTGGTAGTTAGCGCCGTAAGTATTACCTTGCTTTAAGTCATATAACTGATCAGGAATTATACTAGAAGAAGCCGGAGTACTATTTACAGTTTGAACTAAAGAGCTAGTTCTACCAGTAGGTATAGTTGGTTGACCGTTGTCGTCCACGTAATGTAACTGCAGCGCTCCAACAGCAGGCCTGTATATTGGAATATAAAAAAGATTTAAAGGTTTTTCTTTTTCGTCAGTTATGGTTGAATGTAGAGGATTATTGTTATCATTACTACCAAGCAAAGTAGGTGCTGGTATGTAGCCGTGAGTGTAACAAGCTTTCCAAAGAAAACGCACGTTAAAGTTATAATTACCAGTAGCCTCAGCTTCGTAGAAGAAATGAGGATTAGATCCAGTTTCAATAGAAAAAGAACTACCATAATCATATTCTTCTCTATTAAAAGGAATTTTAATTAACTTAGGAAGCTCTGATCCGTTTATAACGCCGTTTGCAAAAACTCCACCGTCTTGAGGCATTACGCCAACATTGCCTTGTGCGTCTTTAAAAGATGTTTCATCTGTTCCAGCTCCGTCTTGTAATGGCGCGTAATCTGTTATGTCAAATACCGAGCTAGCAGAAGGATATAAGTTAAATTCATTTACATTTGTAGTTCCAGCAATAGCGAAAGTATCACTACTAGTTATTCTAGGAGAAGCCCAGCCTGCAAGCTCAGTATGGTCATAAGATCTATTTAATCCTCCTACATAGTTGACATTATTAGTATTGTTAGCTGGATGTTGATATTGACCAGACTGACCATACTCTGGCGTTCCTGACAAACCAGTTCTATGAAAATTATATAAATCTAACCCTATATTGCAAAGATTAGTATCTTCATCGTAGAATATTGTTTGAGATGGAAACTCATCAGACTCTATGTAGCTAACTAAATTTCCATATATGTTATTTCCAGCAGATGTTTTAATATCGTAGTTTTCAACATAATTACCATACATTATTCTATTAGCAACAAACTCTTGTGCTTTTGCTTTTCTAGGTAAAACATCGTAAGTTCTATCTAGCTGATTAGTAGGTAAAACATTACCAAAAGCTTCAGCGTAAAGATTTAATCTTCCTTTATCGTAAGGAGTAGCGTTACCAGCGTTGTATACAGTATTCCAATGTGTTCCAGAATAAGATGATATAGTGCTCAAAGAGTAGATGGCTGGATAACTATCGTTTTCTCTATATAGTATTTCTACTTCAACAACGTCTTCAGGTATATCTTGAGTTATGAAGTCGTACAAAACTATAGAGTGAGCTCTATTTTCCATACCAGAATTTAAGCCCTTGTTAGCGTTCATAGAGTATCCACCAGGCTTAAAAGTTGGTATTGTATATGGAGATATAGAAGAGTATTCGTTATCTATATATTTATATCTACTAGCAAAAGAAATAAATTTAGTTTCATAAAGCTTTTCTTTAGTAGCTAGAGTTGCTGTAAAGGTTGTTGGAGGTTGAGGCGCTGTATAAGAGCTTGTAAAATTTAAAAATTCAACTTGAAATCCTCTATATTCATTTGATTGAGATCCAACTCCAGAATAAACTGTTAGTATTTTAACGTTACAACTTCCTATTGTAGAGCTTAGCTCTAGAACATCACCAATTTTAAAGTATGGTCTAATGTCTTGAGCTTGTATATAGAATATTTGTCCGGGCACAAACTCTGAACCTACGGCTCCATTGTCTAAGGCAAAGTCTACAGTAGAAGATACACCTTGTATAATTTTCGTAACTGTAGTTGTGGTTATATTGCTATAATAATAACCTGTACCCGCTCCTGTAGTTGGATTAAGTATTTCTTCTGTAGCTACATCTGGATCTTGCCTTAAACCTCTAACGTCTACTCTTGGTGCTTTCTTAGGAGGTCTTTTTATTGCTGCTATATGCTCTTCTCTAGAATAGAAGTTAGTTATATCAGTTCTAAGCTCGTTATCTAGTAAAGAGTGATCTAAAAATCCACCCGCTAGTTTTTTAAATCTTTTTATATTTACTTTTTTAGGCTCAGTTCTACCATCTGTAAAAAATAAATAATCGTCAAACTTATTTATACCTGTTATTATATTTCCGTCTGGCGTTGAAGATGTATTTCCAACTGTTTCAACTCCAAACTCATCAAAAGTTACTTCTTTATCTTTTGAGCTATTTATAAAGTTCAACATCCTTGGAGCTGAGAAAACTAAAACAGCTCCGTCTAACATATTTTGAAAGCTATATACAGGTATATCAATCGCGCTATTAAGATTTTCTCTTTTTATAAGACTAACTTCTACTATGCCGTTATTAGCAGAACAGTTAGGAACATTTGTCACTATTACAGTGCTACCAGCCCAAAGATTACCTCCGTTAGGTAAGACGTTTCTAACTATCATACCTTTTCGTATGCCGGCTGCTTTGTGAGTAATTGGTGCTCCAGGTTTAGATATTGATACGGTAGCTAATCCAGTTATAGTAGTTAAATCTTCTACTAAGTTTGCATGATTAATAGGATCTGACTGTATATCAACATCTGTAGCAGAGTCGTGCATAGGCATCTTAAATAAGTTACCTTGCTGAGGTAGTATTCTAGGAGCGTGTCTAGCTTCAAACACATCAACCACAACGTTTTTATAATTTCTAGTGGTATCTGATTCGTTTAAGTCTAGCTCAAATATAACATCTGACTTTATGCCTACTTTTCTATATAAGCCATTATATAAAAAACCAGAAGGAAACATAGAGCCAGTATTACCAGCCGCTGGTAGGTTAAACACGTTATATAAGGCTTGATCTATATTGTCATCATTATAAACATTGTTAGCTAAACTAACAAAGTTATAAACCTTATTATTGTTATCATCCGCGTGTAAACCTACTGTTTCAGCGTCATCATGATAATTTTTCATTATAGAAAGATTATCAAGTATACTAGTGTTGTTTGGATTAAAAGTAAACCAATTATTAGTTTGTCCGCTTTGAGTTGTTAATATAGAAGTTACGGCTACATTACCATTTAAGTTCTGAGCGCTTCCAACATCCGCGTCTTCAGAAGTAGAAACTTGTATGTTTAATGCATCCCTGTAAGAGCCATTAGGTATAAGGCGTTCATCAAGGTCTTTATTCATTCGACCTTTAATAAAATTTCTTTTCAACTCCGCCATGCGTTAGTGTTTTATGTGTTTAGACTTACCTCTAAATATTTGAGTAATCTCTTCTAGTTTAATATTAGATAGTCTGAGTTTAGCATTGCGTTTAGCATTCCTAGCTTCTTTTTTGTGGTAAGCAACTAAACCTAAAGGAACGTTAGCTTTTGTAGATAGTATAGCGTATGCTATTTGTTTATATATTGCTTCTTCTGCAAACTTATGAACTTGCATTTCATCATCAGTCCCAAGACTATCACTTATGTACTCTAGTATTACAGTTTTACCAGAAATATTAGAGCTAAAATGTATAAAGCCTCTTAAATCATCTATGTAAAAAGATCCGTTTATTTGAGCATGAGCAGGATCAAGACCGTATCTTTGACCAATTAAAAAATCATAATTATCATCGTCGTAATTATCTTGATTTTCAATAGGTGTTATTGAAGAAAAGTTAGTGCTAGTGTCAGACTCTGTAGTTAAAACTATTTCGTTATTAGTAAACTCATAAAAAGGCGCATCACCAGGCGTAGCTGTTTGAGCTATGTTTGATGGGTTACTAGTTTTTATCGCTGGATATAAAACGTGCTCTATACCACTAGCGTCAGACGTGGTTAGCTTCACATAGTTGACATAGTCTTGAGGCATCGGAAGTTTTAAAGTTGAAGGAACTACTATTTCGTAAGCTTTAGTAGATTTAAAAACGTCAAAGCTAAATTCTTGTAAAGCACGCTGAGCATGAAACACTACTTCAGGTCTTTTAACTTTAGATATGATTTTATCCTCCCCAACGTATGCTATCATAAACTGATTTATAACATCTTGAAGAGATGTAAATTGATAATTACCTAAATCACTACTATTATAATAACCGCTCGCTGTTGTTCCGTCTAATAACCCCATTTAATTATGCTTTTTCTTGTTGTTTTTCTTCGTTTACCATAGTTCCAGCTATACCGCTTAGTTGAGGTTTTTCTATAACTACGCCGGCTAATAGAAGTATTTTGTTTACTAACGTAGATTCTTCAGACTCGTGAAGCTCAAAGTCTGTAGTAGAACTAGCGTTATAAACGGCTTTTTTAGCAGGCCCAACGTTGTAACCCCAAGACACGCTTGTTGGTTGCTTAATATAATTACAAGTTACAGTAGAACCTGTCGCTAAAGCTGTTGGATATATAGTTATAGAGTTTACGCCTGATCTAACATACACTGGATTTTTAGTTGTAGGTCTAGCTAGCGGCGATTGATTAAACTTTGTTACTTCATTAGAGTTTACTTCAGCTACTGTCTTGTGATAAGTATCAGTAGTTTCTTTGTAAAAAACCTCACCAAGTCTATATAGATTTGTGGGTAGAGTAGTATTATCTATTTCGTAAACCTGAACATAGCCAATAGTTATATAATCACTATTATTACCGGTATCGTTGTTTATTATTTGTATGTTGTGATTTCCAGTAGTATCAGCAACAAAAGTAAATTCGTTATTACCAACGTTTGGCTCTAAGTCTTCAAAAGTATGAGCTGCAGATCCAGCATCATTTATAATTACGCTATAAGAAGTAGGTTCTTGCATATCTATAACGCTCCACTCAAATACATATTGTTTACCAGCTGTTAGCGTAAAGTTAGCGCTCGTGGTGCTAATGTTTCCAGCGTTAGCGTTTTGTAGTATTTTTATACCTCCATCAAAGTTGTTAGTGGAAGCTGGAGCTACATGAGTAACAGTTCCATTAGTACCATTAGTAGTAGTCCAATTTGTTATGTCAGCTTGAAAAGTGTCTTCAAAAGGAAGCGTTGACGCTGTTAAAGTAGATTCATTAACTCTAAATGCAGATATTTTTTCTTCTAATATATGAAGCATATCAGAAAACTCTGTTGAGTTTCCTTTAGCTCTGTTAAATTGATTTATATCGTAAAAGTATTGCTCAAATATTTCTAGCTGAGCTTGATTGGCTAATAAGTTAAATTCTTGAGGTGTTAGATAACCTCTTTGCTCTTTATTGGCCATAGCCAAAACTCTTTGATATACCGTGTTTATACTTACCGCCATTATTTATATTTTTATAGTTAAGCAACCACCCTAATAGAGTGGCTGCTATACTATATAGTGATTACGCGTTTAAGCGCTTTTCTATGTTGGAGTATATCTCCATACCTTCATCTGTTTTAAACCAAGCGGCTAGTGCAGAATACGGGTGCTCGTCAAATGGTACTGTCATTATTTTTCTATCATTAGATCCCCACATAAAATAACGTTGATCAGATGATAACTTAATAATTCCAGCTTCTGTAGCTTTAATACCAAAGTTTCTAAGCTGCACGTTGTCATCATTAGTTAACTCTAAGAACAAAACTGGATTTTGTCTAGCAAACAGTAGTAAATCTCTTCTAAGCTCTTTAGAACTCATCTTAACAACTTCAGAACCTTTTTCTACACGCATAATAGCTTCTGCCATTTCTATATCCATATTTCTAGCTATAGTTAATGCTTCAACTTCTAGCTCTAGCCAGTCAAGTTCATCTTTAGCTTCTTCAACAGGTTTAAACTCGTAAAAAAGTTTATCCTTATCAGGATGATACAAAGACAAAAGCTTTTGTAAAGTTGTTTCTTCTTTAGGAACAAACAAAGCTCCAGTTCTAAATATTATATGAGCTAATCTTTGGTCGCCTATCATTTCATCTACAAAAGGAGTTTTTTGATTTTGACAATATTTTAACTCTCTTTGATAACCTTTTTCTTCATCAAACCAAAAAACATTTGAAGATTTAATAGATCTACTTAAAGGTTTTCTGTTAGACTTTAAATAATAAACTCTATCTTTTATCTCCCAACTTGGTTTTTTAGTTTCAAATTTTTTAGGTTCAACTTTTTTAGGTTTTGGTGCTTCAGCAATTGGTGCTTCAACAACAGGTACCTCTACCTTTTCTATTTTTTGTTTTTTTGCCATGATATAATATAATAAAAAATTAAAAAAAAAAGATCGAGGACCGAAGTCCTCGACCTAATAATATTGCCTACTTCATCAACATGAAGTTGTTAGCACCTTGAGTAACTAAACATCTTTCAGACAGCATGTGAATTCTCATTGCATCTAAAGCAGTAGTCGCAGCTCCAACAGAACCAGTAGTCCAAGTCTTCATTCTACGATCATCTGTTTGGGAAGCACGGTAACGCACGTGTAAGAAAGGACGCTTAATGTTCTTACCTAACGTTTGATCATAAACAGTAGATACACCAGCTGGAACAATAATACCTCTAATTGCGTTTGAAGCATTAGCATCATTAATTGATCCACGAGTAGCTTTATCGTTTAAGTAACGGAAGTCAGACTTATAGAAGTCGTAAGAACCTCTACGGAATCCAGAGAAACCTAGGTTCAACGCCATATCTTCGTCGTTTTCAAATACTCCGTAAGAAGTACCACCAGCACCGTAAGAGTTCATAGAAGCTAACATATCGTCAAATGCTAAAGATGTAGCACGGTTAACGAATAACATGTTTTCTTCAATAGCTCCTTGAGAGTCAAACTCAGCTAAGATAGCATCAAATTCAGCTAAATCAGTAGCAGCGTTAACACCAGTAACACCAGTAGTAACATTACCTCTAGATTCAATAGCAGCGAACAAACCTTCAGTACCTACATTTCCAGCACCAGCTGCAGATCCAGCTACAAGAGCAGAACCATCAATTGTAGAAGCAGCTAAGTTTAACTCGCTTTCTAGCATAGCCATTTCTAAGTAGTCGTTAAAACGAGCTCTTGTGTCAGCTTCAGCTTTTAAGTACCATAAGTAACCAGATTGTCCAGCTTCACCAGAAACTTCTACCCAACCAATACGAGATGCATCAGATCCTGATACTTCATAAAAGTCTTTTAAGATAATTGGCTTGTTAGTGAAAGTTGTAAATCTTGGCTCGTTAGCTCCTCTAGTTTCAGTAGCAGCACCGTCACCAGCTGTTAAGTAGCTCATACCTTTACCATACTCAGATCCATAAACTAAAACAGTAGTAGTTTGACTACCACCTGTAGTTGATAAACCAGCAGTGTTTAAAGATGCGTGAGAATAAGGTTGTACATCAATGATGTCTGTAGCTACCGCTTCAACGATACATCTAACAACTCCTTCAGAGTTTGCTATTAAAACAGTATCGTTAACACGAACAGGTAAAGAACCAGAGACAACAGCTTGACCATCAATATCAACTTCAAGTTGAATTTGACCACCTGAAGCTGTACCACCAGCATTTGATTCAACGTGTCCTTTAAATGAAAGGTGTAACCTACCTTGTTCAGACCATACGACTTGATCAGAAGTCATAGCCTCTTCTGCGCCAACTTGAGAAAGGAAACCAGAAATTGTACGAGGTCCAAAAACCTCAGCTTCTTTTTCCATCAAGTCAGGCAGGTATTGTTGCGCCCAACCAGCGGTTGCTTGCGCAGTAAAATCGATGTAGTTTGAATTAAGTGCTTGTTGCTGTGGAGCAGGAACACTATTTAAACTACCACCTGCAGTAATTGCCATAATTGTAATTTTTAAATGTTAAATAAATTATTTTCGTTTTTTAAATCCAAACTTAGAACCAGAATCACTTAACACTCTATACTTAACTCCACCTGTTTCAATCTCGCCATGAGTTTGTCTAGGTGTCATATCTACATTTTTAGATTTAGCAATACTATCTTTCATAGCATCTGCCTTGCCTTGTTCGTAGAAATGTTTAGCTATAGCATCAGCGTTGTTAGCTGTAAAAATAGACTTGTGATACTCTTTAGCGTCTGCAACTTTATTGTCGTCCGTTAAAAACTTTTTAACGAAGTTGTCAATACTGCTCTGCTCTTGCTTCACCGTGTCTACATTTTTAACATTAAATCTATATCTTTTATCACCAACATTGTATTCAAAACCTTTGAAATTGTTGTTGAAAACTTTATCAGTTTCCTTAATAAAATAAGATTTAGCTGTTTCACTAGCTTTATTAGTCTCTTCTGACTCTTTGTTGTATCTGTTGAAGAAATCAATAGCTTTCTGTTGCTCATTAGTAAGCTTACTTCCAGCTTTAATATCTTCGTAATATTTAGACTTTTGCCCGTCTAAGTAGGCTTTAGCCTCGGCAACTTGCTCTTTTAAGGCTATTTTCTTTTTTCTAATATCTTTTTCATCATCAACTTCCTCATCGTAAGAAAAAGTTTCATCCATTAAGAACGATCTTTCTTCAGCATCGAGATGAGGTTTAGTTAGTTTGTAATACTCTTGCAACACTGTTAAATTATCCATATCTGAATAATCCTGATTAAGCGTTACGTAATCCTCTAAGCTTCCACCAGTGTCTTCCATAAAGTCTACTAACTTCTGGATATTTTCTGGTAAAGACTTGCCAGTAGCTTCGGCTTCAGCAACAGCTTCTTCAACTTCTTCAGCAAGCTCTTCAACTTTTTCAGTTACCTCCTCAACAACGGGTGCTTCTTCATCTTGAACCCGCTCTTCTTCTCCGGTAGGTTCTTCAACTGCTGCTTCGACGTTTTCTTCACGTACTTCTTCGCTAACTTCGGATTCGTTGCGAACAGGTACCTCATCTGTGCTTTGCTCTGTAGTGGCATCTTCTTCTTCTGTTTTTTCTTTTGGTAGTTTACTTAAATCTATTTTAATAACGCTGTCGTCTCCGTCAGACATAAATTTAGTTTCTTCCACCTGTTGAGTTTCCTCAACGTTCTCTAGTTCTTGTTCCATAATATAAAATATAAAAAATTAGTATTTACTTAGGTTCAAAGCTACCTAAGTTAAATCCACCTCCAAGTATATCATTACCGGCAGACTCAAACTTTTTAGGTGCTCCACCTGTTTTTCTTTGGTCTATAAGCTCACTTTGCTGTGAAGCTTGTATCTTAGTTCTTTCGTCTTTGCGATCTTCTTTTTCTTTTTCTCTAGACTTTTGACCTTCAACTTCTATGCCTTTCAACTGCATATTGTATTCAAATTCTAAAGCCATTAGTTGCTTTTTAAGCTCTGCTTCAGCTTGCATCTTAGCCATATCTATTTGACTCTGCGCTTGAGCTAGCTGAGCTTTTTGTTGTGTTATAGCTTGATTCTTTTGAACTTCAGCTTGAGCAGCTACCTGTTGAGCTTGTGCATTAGCTTGTGATTGAGCTTGTATATTCTGCTGTTGCATCATTTGATCTTTTTCAGCTTTTTTCTTTCTTCGTATTTTAAGTAACTGATTAGCTAGTTTTATATTTTTAATCATACGAAGCTCAATAGCATCTTCAAGATCTATAAGACCACCTGATAAAGCCATTTGAATATTGTTTTCAAGCATTGCTTTTTCCTCTTCGTCTGGTGCTAGTTCTAAAAATATGCCAAAGTCATACAAGTGTAGCTCTGACATTTCTTCTAACGTAGCAACATTGTGTGCTCCTAAGGCTTGAACAAAAGCGTCAGCTGTCGGCGAATATTCTAGTATGTCAGATATTCTAAGTGATAAACACTCTGCTGTTTGCTGAGTTAGATATAAAACGGCTTGCAGTATATGTCTTGTAGCCGTATTACTATTTGCCGCTGCTAGCTTTTGCACTCCAACTAAAGCGTTTTTATCTGGCATGCTACCGTCACGGGCTTCATTAAGTCCGGTTACGTCGCGTATCATTTGTAAGTAATAATTATAATTACCTATTAACGCCTGCATCTTGTTTCCACCGCTACCAGATGTGATTTCTTGAATAGGCACTTTACCTGGATTCATATCGCCATCTTGCGTAAATGATCTACCAATAACACTACCTGTTTGGAAGAACATATTTAAAGCTTCTTGTGGATTATAGTTTGTTCCGTTACCAAGATCAACTTCTGCTAAACCATCAGCGTCTAAATAAACTCCGTCTGGAACCATCTTAGACATAACTTGTTGTAGCTTTAAGTGTGTAAGCTGTATCATATCTGCAAAGCCAGTGATACGATTTACTAATGAATCTATTTTACCTTTATAAATTCTAGGCGCTACAATAGCATAGTTCATTTTAACTTTAGTATAATCACTTTTAGGTCGCATCATGTTCTTAGACATCTCCCACTTTAAAAGTCTATCAGTACCTAATATAATAGCGCCTTCATATAAAGTTTCTATAGATCTTTGTAGTCTAGCGTAATTACCTTCAGCATCAGCAGGTGGATTAAAAGTGTCATCTTTTTCTATTACTTTTTCAGATCCACTACCAGTTTCTTTTAACTTATAAGTTTGGTTCATATATGTTTTATAATTAAAATATAAAACTTGAACCATATTGTTGTCAGCGTCTTGATAAGACGTAGTGTTTCTATAACTATAATAGTTCTTATAGTTTTTCTTTTGTATATCTTCTAAATCTTCTTCAGTTAAAAAAGGAAACTGTTTGGCTAGCTCGTTAAATGGTATTTCTTTTACTTCACCTACGTAATATATATCTTCAAAGTATGGAGAGTCTGTGTGAGAGTAAACCATATTAGCAGGATCAACGTAATCTATTGTTACTCCTTCAGATGTGTTAAAAGAAGTTTTAACAGCACCAATACCTAAAACTGTTAGATCGTAGTAAAACCTCTTTTTAATAAGCTCATAATTATTACCTTCCATTAAAGTTGACAAAGCTTGCTCTTGTGATATTTCTACAGCTTGTTTGTATGTTAGCTGCATGTGAAGCTCTAGCTCTTCTTTAGACTCTGGTAATTCATCAGGATTATTGTTGTACATGTCTACGTTAAACGCTTCTGCTACATAGTCGTTAAACTGAGCCATGCGCATGTCGTCTAATATATCGTTCATGTACTTAGTTCTCTTTTCAACACCAAATGGATCTTGAGAGTAAGCTTTAATATCGTACATCCTTTCAGACATACCGTTAACAACAATATCTACAAATTTAGGAATTATAGGAACTGGAGTCCAGTCTAGATTTAAATAAGACAAATCACCGTTGATAGATAATTCGTCTTTATATTTTTGTATTGATTGTTCGCCTCTAGCATATTGTCTTAACTTATGATAATCGTTTTTAACAACGTTGTATTTAGCGTTTCGTATATTTTTCTCATTATTAAACCACTCTGCCTCTATAGCCTTTGCTACTTTCAACCCGTAGTCGTAGCTTACTTTTTCAATATCACTAACCGCTTGGCTAGGAAAATAACTCTTTACAACAGACTCTGCCATATTTATTGTTTAATTATTTTAGACATAGCTCCTTGATTGCTATATCTAGCTATATTTATATTCAGTTTGGTTCTTTGCTTTTCAGCTGTTGGTCTATATAAATGTCTATTACAAGCCATTATAGCTAAACCACTACTTATAGAAGCATCAAACTTCGTTCTCTTATTAATATCAAACTTAGACCAGTCAATAAGAGTATCATTAAAATAGATATTACCGTATTCACCTGTTTGTTTAACACCAACGTAATCGTTTATATACATTTCAATAGCAGCAGCGTGGGCTTGTTTTATATCCTCACTCGAGTTAGGGATACCTCCCACTTCGCGCTCTGCTACCGATAACTTGTTCCAAAGTTTATCTGGTCTATTCATGCTAAAAGCTCTATAACCTCTGCGTTTAAAATAGTATAATAATCTTGGCTTGTTATTCTCTGCTAGTATTGGCATGCCGTAAAATACGCAAGCCATAAGTACATCTTCAAAAAACATTTCTGCAGTCTGTGGTCTAGCAAGGTATTCTAAAAAAAAGTGGTTTGGCGGAGCATCTTCCATGCTAAACTTAGTTAGTCCGTGCAAAGCTCCTTTAGAGCCTTTACCATCAACAGTTCCTGATATATCGTAACTATCGCAACCAAAAGCTCCTACGTGTTCGTTACCAGGATATTTAACACCGTTTTTTAAAACAACTCTATTTTGCATAGTTGTCGATGGTACCCAGCTAACATTAAATCTACCGTTTGGATCTGCCATAAAAACTACTTGAGTATCTTTTACGCCGTTGATCCATTGAAAGTTTCCTGAAGTAACAGCAGCGCTACTTCTAATACCTTCATTGTAATCTATTTGTTCGTATATCTTAACTAAGTTAAATATACTATTTTTTGTTTCATCTCTAAACGCGTGTTCTTCAGTTCTTGGAAACTGCCTGTAAAACTCGTTTAACGCATCTTGATCATCGCGTAATCCATCTGCTTCGTTTTCCCAATGATCAATAACACCTATATCTATCAATTCACCGTCTGGTCCATGACACTCTCGTGTTGGGGTATTAAATACGGGTCGTCCAAACTCATCAATAAAACCTTCATAGTTCCATTCCATTGGGATAAACAAAGAATATAAACCAGAACGTGTTTGACCATTTCTATTTCTTTTTGTAACATCGCTGTCGTTATATAACTTTTTAAAGTTATCACCACCTTTATCTAAAGCGTTAGATGTTGATCCCATCATACACTTACCTATAATTCTACTACCAAGACGTAAACAAGTTTTTGTAACACGCCAGTTGTTTAAAATATTATCAGGCCTTTCCCACTTGCCACTTTCATCGTGTACTAGCAGATTAAGTTTTTCTCCATCATAGCTGTTGTCACCTGTATTTTTCCAATCAATAGTAGTGTCAAGTCCAACCAGCTCCTCTTGCTTTTCGTTCGCCGTAATTTTTCTACGCGTAAACTTACTTGCAGGAACCCTATAAGCAAGCTCAGACTTAGGTCTGTCCATACCATCCTGTATGGGTTTGAAGAAGAACGGATAGTTAATAGATATTGGTACCACTTTGTCGGTAAACATTTTTTTAGCATCACCACCACTTTTAGATAATATTCCATATCTAGAGTCACTCGATATGGTTGCTAAGTTAACTGTTTCAGCGCTAGACATAAAAGAAAAACCACTACGTCTATTCTTTAAGTAGCACATGCCATAGCAACGCTTATCAGCTTTACACGCTTCCCAAAATATAAAAAACAGTCTGTTGGCTTCTCTAAAATCAGGTGCACCAACATCAATTTTACTCCACTGCAAGTACATGTAGTGGCTACCTGTTATATATGTAGGTTCGCCATTGTTCATAAACCAAAAACCTTCGTCCCTACGCTTAAACTCTTCGTCTATAAAATCGTACCATTTATCTTTGCTTTCTTCTGGATAACTTCTCCAGTCAAAGATATTTTTAAGTTTTTGTAACTCTTTAGGGTACTCTATTTTTTGCCATTTGTTGTTGTGCATGTGCACTGTTTGCGGTTTAGCTGGCAAGCCAATTTGCAAACCTTGTATCTCCAATATCTGTCCAATTCGCCCAGTTTTAGAGATAACCACGATGTTATGTTCTTTATTGTATCCATACTCCCATTTACGTTTTTTGTTAAGTCGACTTATTGTAGTCTTCTTAACTGGTTCAACTATTTTATATAAGCTTTGCTCGTAACTCATTTCGATCTGCCTTCCGCGAAGCCTTTAAATACTCGTTCTTTCTTTTCTTCTTGTGTCTTTCCTTCCAGAATATTCTCTTCTTCTTGTACGCGGTTGAGGATTTCAAATGCATCAAATATAGCTAACTTTTTAGTAGCCGCAGCGTTCTTCAGTCTATCAGCAGACACATCATCTTCTGTGTTGGTAATGATTTGCTCTTCAGCAACTTTAATCAGCTCATCAACTGCTTTGCGCCCAGCTAGGATTATACGTTTCTTCGTTTCCTTTATGCTCATATTTAATTGTAATAAATTTAGAGTAAACTCTATATAACTTTTCTCCGTCAATGATAAACTCATATTTAGAAAAAGGTGTAAATCCAACAACATCACCTTCTAAAAAAGATCCGTCAGTATATTTTATTATACCTCTTGTAGGATCTTCTATATCTTCACCCCAAGAGTTTTTGCTTTTTAAAGGTTTTACAAAACAAAACCCAGATGTTGGCTTCCACTGATCTTTGTTTCTATATAAAAATATTTGATCTTGACAAACTATATATTTATCCTCTGAAAACCAAGCTTTACTATTTTTCTCTACGCCTTTAACATCGTGCCATCTTCTAAACACATTGTGATGCACTATTACTTCTGCTCCTTCTTCGATATAATCATTACCCAGCAAAGGACAACTAAGCACAGTAGCTTTACGGTTAACGTACTCATGATTAAATAACTCTGTGTTTATTATCAACTCTTTTTCTCCAACCTTCTTTTTATTGTTGTATCTTTCACCAGCAGGCGTAATAACAAAGTTATAAACGCTGTTCATTAATACTCTAGGTTGTATTCAACAGATATAGCCATATTCTTATTAAAGTCTTTCCAAGGTATAACTACTTTTTTCTTACGTATATAAATAGAATACTTTTCTTCTTCTTCTATTATATCACAGATTACATGACCGCCATACACCTCCTGTCCAACAGAGTAGTGCATGGAGTCAATCTTGTAATCTTTGCCGACAGTTATCTTACGAATTAACTTTGACATTTTCTTCAGCTTGTTTAATTATAGAGCCATCGTTGATATTGATATTGTCTGTTCCGTAGTCTTTTTTAAACTCTTCTCTTAGTTCCGTAAGAACTCCGTTTAATTCTTGTATTACAGACATAATAGAGTGTTTTTGTATTTCTAAACCTCCTATATCAGATTTAGCTCTATTAATGCCTCCAACGGCTCTCTGTAGTCTTTCTAAGTGTTGCTCACTAACTTTTTCTGCGTTAGGTTTTAAGTCAACAACCTTTTCACTTTTTGGTGTTTTTCTCTTTGCCATGATTTAATTTAATTAGTTAATATTATAAAGGATTAGTAATAGACCCTGGCATAGAGTCTTTACATTTATCTTTTTGATCTTGTGTTAATCTATCGTAATAAGAGTCTGGTATACAAACTATATATTCATATCCTGAAACTTGTATAACTTCAGAAGTAGTTGTTGTATTAGTAGAGCTGTTCGGATAATTAAAATAAGTATCCATGTCAGCTAATACGCTGCCGCAGTCTGATTGTGTTGAATAGTAAAACTTACTCATTATAGTCCGTTTCTTGTATTAATGTCATTTCTAACGTTGGTTAAAACATCTCCACTTAAAGTCTCGTTGAATATAACAACTTCATATATATGACCGTCAGTATTGGCAGAGTTATTTCTTTGTGTTGCTATTTGATTTATAGTAATAGGCTTAGTAGGATCTGAAGCATTGCTTCCGCTAGCTGGACTAGCTGTAAAGTGATCACCATTAACAAATACTTCTACAGAATCTGTGTCTCTATTTACTTCGTATAAAAACTTCGTTCCTGTACTCACAGTCTTACCACTAGTGTAATCAAATATAACAGTTTCAGTTCCAGAGCTAGATTTGTGTCTATAACTATTAGCATCTGTAATTCTAATAAATTCACCACTGTTACCAGTGTTACCAAGTATAGTTTCGTTTGTTAAATTGTCAAGCTCTAAAACCATGAATATATGAAATTCTCCTAAAACAATGTTTGAACTAAGATCAAGTCTATCGTCAGAGCCATCAAAATCAGCACCACCATCAGCAGCGGCAGGTTGAAAGCTAGCAGTTGTTTGCCTAGCGTGATTATCATTACCTGACTTATCACTCCATTGAGAAACATCACTACCGTTTAATGTTAGATTATCAGACCCATTAGGTAGCCAAAGCTGTAAACCAATAGATGGTCCAATAGCTACTAGTGAAAAGCCAGAGTCTATATAATCTGGATGCGTTATGCTAGTTCCTAATCCTAACATTAAAATCCAAAGTAAAAAATAACACCACCAGCTGTAGAAGTTGGAGGGGTAAAGCTTTTCCATCTTCCGTATATAGTCATGCCTTTTGGAAACTTAGTAGCAGCGTCTGTTTCTGCAGCACCACCACCGTTGTTAGCTACAGCTGTAGTATGACTAAAGTAAGCTGTGTCTACAACGTCTGTGTCAGCTACTAAAGTAGATAATACTGTGTCTTCTAAAAACTGTATAGCTACTATAACTTTTCCAGTAGGAGGTGTTACCTCAACTGCTTCGTCACTAAAACCACTACCTAATTGACCAAAGCTATAAGCTACATCTGTCGAATTTAATCCCATAATTTTATTTATTATTAGTTTGTTCGTTTTTCTTTGAACTTCCACCGAAGAAGAAGTCTATAATTGTATTTACTTTGGCGCTCATAGCACCGAATATTGTAGAGATGAAACTAATTTCAAACTCTCCTAGTTCTATTGATTTTGTAACAAAGTAGTTAAACATTACAAATGTAATACCAAAATATGCTACAGTAAATAAC
>VMHT01076327.1_pt1 | contig 32865 bp, 26 predicted proteins | sample 4693611 | NCBI WGS metagenome assembly VMHT01 (sample SAMN12280063, study PRJNA550983) | marine metagenome | isolation source: seawater sampled from same location over 5 years 0.02-0.2 micron viral filtrate | place: USA: collected off the coast of southern California halfway between the port... ...
ACAAAGCAGCTTTCAGCGCACTAGTCGAAGCGGCTAAAGGCGCATTAGCTTAATTATTAACTAATTAAGTTTAAGTTCTTTCGGAAAAAGGCGAGCAGGATGCTCGCCTTTTTTCGTTTTTGGGGTTCAGACTTTGTTTTAAACTTATTTAGTCCTTTGTTTAACACGCCCTGCTTATATCCATTTATTGAATATCTGTAGAAAAGCGCGCCTTCTCTAGCTTTACTCTAGGTTTTCATGCGCAAAGAACAAAAGAGTAGGGGGCTTCTACATGTGGAATTTTAAACACAAAAAAGCAGAGCCAAAGCTCTGCTTATATTCGTAACTTAGCACTTAGTGCTATTATTTTTTCTCTACACGCCCGTAGCGGTCTGAAAACCTAACTATATCATCTTCACCAAGGTATGCGCCCGATTGCACCTCTATAAGCTCTAGAGGGATTTTTCCGGGGTTTTCTAGTGCGTGTACTGCACCGATTGGGATATAGACAGATTCGTTCTCTGTTACTAATTGAGTATTGTCATCAATAGTCACATTGGCACTGCCCGATACCACAATCCAATGCTCAGCGCGGTGGTGGTGCATTTGCACAGATAGTTTTTCACCAGGTTTTACCGTAATACGTTTAACTTGAAAGCGTGCACCGCTGTCAATTGAATCGTAGCTACCCCACGGACGGAAAACTTCGCGATGGAATTCAAACTCAGGACGTTTTTCAGCTTTTAGCCTGTTGACCACGGTCTTAATACTTTGAGCGTCATCTTTATGTGCGACCATAACGGCATCTTTGGTTTCGACAACAATAACGTCTTCTAAGCCAATGACAGATACTAATCGCTGTTCTGCGTTCACGTAACTATTTTTAGTATTTTCTAAAATCGTATCGCCTACACAAACGTTGCCGTTGTCATCTTTATCGGCGGTTTCCCAAAGCGATGTCCAACTGCCTACATCGCTCCACCCTGCATCTAATGGCACCATTGCAGCGCTGTCAGTTTTTTCCATCACTGCATAGTCAATAGAGTCGTCAGGACACGTAGCAAAAATTTCAGAGTCAACTCGAATAAAGTCTAAATCAGGTGCTTCAGTTTCAATTGCGCGACGGCAAATCTCTAGCATCTCGGGGTGATACTTACCTAATTCTTCAATATAACGGCTGGCTTTAAACATAAACATGCCGCTATTCCAGAAAAAATCACCTGACTCAACGTACTGTTTTGCTGTTTCAAGTTCTGGCTTTTCGACAAACTCAGCTACCTCAAATCCAACATTCAGTACATTTCCAGCCTTGATGTAGCCATAGCCGGTGTGGGCCTGGTCTGGAACTATACCAAAAGTTACGAGCTTTCCTTCGTTTGCTAATACTTCTGCTTTAGTAATGGCACTATGAAATGCGCTTTGGTCTTTAATTAAATGATCCGCAGCGAGGACAAGAAGAACAGGGTCATTCTCATTTTTTGTGGTATGTAATGCCGCAAGTGCTATTGCTGGTGCAGTGTTTCGCCCAACGGGCTCTAATAAAATACCATCATGCTCTATATTTTTTTTACGAAGCTGCTCAGCAACTAAAAATCGATGCGCATCGTTACATATAAATACAGGAGGCTCGGCATTGGTTCCTTTAAGTCGAGTAATTGTATCTTGAAGCATCGTGCTGTTGGATGTAAGCGACAAAAACTGTTTTGGAAGAGCGGCGCGAGACTTTGGCCAAAGGCGGCTACCAGTGCCGCCAGCCAATACAACAGGTTTCATATGATGATGTCCTTTTCTTGATTTGGTGTACTTCTAATATGCGTTTTTGTTAATGAATCCATTAAATACAGTCATGAATACAATTTTAATATCGAACCAAATAGACCAGCGGTGTATATAGTCTAAATCGTACTCTACACGCTGTACCATCTTGTTCGTGGTTTCCGTTTCACCGCGCAAACCATTCACTTGTGCCCAACCCGTAATACCAGGCTTAACTTTATGTCGCAGCATGTAACCTGTAATGATCTTACGATATTCCTCATTGTGAGCAACCGCGTGCGGGCGAGGGCCTACAATTGACATGCGACCCTGCAGAACATTGATAAACTGAGGTAGTTCATCTAGCGATGTGCGCCTTAAGAAACCACCTATTTTGGTTAAACGCGCGTCGTTTTTCGTTGCTTGCTTAACAACTGCTCCGTTGTCTTGCGTAGTCATAGACCGGAATTTATAAACCGTAATTTGTTTACCATCTAATCCGTAACGCTTTTGTTTGAAAATGACTGGCCCTTTAGATGTGAGCTTAACTGCGGCCGCAATTGCTAACATGGGAACGGATATCAACATTAAAATCAGACTGCTTAATACAACATCTTCAAACCGCTTCAATACGTCACTGGCGCCTTGGAAAGGGGTGTCATATACACTTAGTGCCTGTACATTACCCACGGTTTGCCAGCGAGCGTTAAGCAAGTTGTACATAAAGAAGTTCGGAATTACATAAACGTTAGCGGTGGTATCGCTGCACTGTTCAAGAATTGCACGAATGCGATTTTCTGCACTCATTGGCAATGCTATGTAGATGTAATCAACTTCGTTGCGCTTGGCCATTTCAATGGCTTCTTCAATGTTGCCGAGCACAGCACCCTGCATCTCATGAGGGAGACGTTCTGCTTCACGGTCATCATAAATACCGTTAAAGCGAATACCTAAATGTTCGTTCTGTTGTATCTGAAGAGCAACATTCGCGCCTAAATGAGTAGCGCCAATGATAATAGAACGGCGTGTGTTCAAGCCGCTTTTGCGAATGCGGAAGAGAAACTTGCGCATAATAAAGCGCCACAGAATCAAAACGACAAATGAAGATGCAAACCAAAGCAATATTGCAGGAGGTGGCGTTTTTATTTCTTGAACGAAAAAGTACCCCATTGACATGGTACCGAGAACGCTCAATGTCCATGTGATTGCAGCCGCTCTTAGCATTTCAGGCGTTCTGTGCCCACGCCACGACCGATATAACTCAACGCCTTCGGCAGAAATTTGAAAGCAAATAACGTTTACAAAAAGAAGAATTAAACTGGTGGTATCTATCTGGGTACCGTAATACGCTGCTGCCGAATAATACAAAATCGTTACCAGCGAAAGATCGATGAGTCTGTAAATGGTTGAAAAACCACTTTGGTTCCTGACTACCAAACCACCATTAGAATTAGACTCAACCGGGTGAGCTTTAAGTGCTTTGTTAGATTCTACTCTATTGTCCATTTAAGTAATCTCTAAGTGAAAAAGTGAAGCCTGTAGCCAAAGCTAACGACAACAAAAACAAGCTAAGCCATGAATTAAGAAGAATAGCGAAGACAACTTATGGTAGTTAGGCAAATATTGTGCCCACTTTTAAGCGCGTAAGATGAATAATCACAACGTGCTGATTATATTCGCGTTGAAATTTTTCACGTTTAACGCTTAAGTGCTCTAGCAACAGCGTATTATATGGATATTGTAATTTTATTACAAAAACAAAGTACATTCCGTACTAATTTGGTGCAAAATGAGTAGAATACGGCGCTAGCGCTTTTCATGAACAATATAAATAAGATAGCATATACCTCATTTGCAGCCTTGGACATATAGATGCAACAATACCTAGGTATAAGTTGCAGTACTTTGTTAACTGACTGTTGAGTCAAACAATACAGAGCAAATTGACTTTCGCTTCAATGTGTTCGCTAGTAATGTTCAGAGCCTAATACAGCAAAAGCGGCACGCCTATTGCTCGACATTGATTATCCATGAACTATTAAGGCATTCACCTTGTTTAGTTTGTAAGAATTACACATATTCCGGCTGTTTCGCGGTTTATAGCGTTTATGTAAGGATGTATTTGAAAGCGCTATATCGAAATAATGCACCGTTTTAATACACCCAAGCCATCGTAGGAAGGAAATAACATGTTAAAAAGGACCAAAAGCATAATAGCTCTGTCGGTAATTTGCGCCACACCGACTCTATTTGCCCAAGAGGCTGGTCGAATTCAAGCTGGGCAATTTGATTTGATCCCTTCATTTACGTCTTCGATGGCGTATGTTGACAACGTGGCGAATGCACGAGATAACCAAAGTAAAATATACAGCTGGCGTACCACTTTATCCCCTGAACTTATTGCCGCTACGCAAGTCAACGGCAACCCCGTTCAGATTGGTTATAGACTGGAGCGTGGTGTATATTTTTCCAGTAGCAATGATGATTATACCGACCATTTTGTAGAAGCTTCGGGTGACTTTGAATTGAATAGTCGTCATCGTGTGAGTGCGCTCGCTCAATATGAAGATGGTCATGAAGATCGCGGTACCGGCTTCTCAATTGGTACTGGGTTGGATATTTCAACACCAGATACTTATAAAAGCTCGAACCTTTCTGCTGAATACACGTATGGTGCCGTGACTTCTGATGGTCTTATTACATTAAAAACACGTCGACAATCACTAGACTATGACAGATCTGAAGACGCCTATTTGATCCGCGATAGGGTAAAAACCATGGTTGGCGGTGAGTTTGGCTACCAAATTGGAGCTGCAACTAGTGCTGTTATTGATATTACGCAAACCTACGTTAGATATGATGAGCAGTTAGACTTTGTCACTCGCGACAGTGATGAGACACGCGTTTTAGTTGGTGTTGTTTGGGAAAGCACTGCTGCGACAACAGGTTTTGCAAAAGTAGGTTATAAAGAGAAAGAGTTTGAGGATCAATCACGAGGGACATTCTACGGCACAGATTGGGAGGTTGGAATAGATTGGCAACCAGTGAGCTATTCTACGTTTAGAATCTCGACAAGTGCAGATACCTTCGAAACGAATGGTGAAGGCGATTTCATCCGTGGACAAAACTATAGTGTTCGCTGGAATCATGATTGGCTTGAGCGTTTAAGTACCTCGTTTAGTGTCACTCAACAAGATGACGAATATGTATTTAACGAAATTGATATCGATAATAGAGACGACGAACTCATAAATTACTCAGCATCTTTAAGTTATCAAGCTCGCAGATGGTTAAAATTCAGCACTTATTATCAGTATACAGATCGCGATAGTAACCGAGAGACCATTGGCTATGATAAGAGCGAAATTGGGGTAACTGCTGAGGTAACACTGTGAAACGACAGGTAATTAGTTTAGCTTCGATACTATTCATAATTCTTTACTCGGCGTTCTCCTTCGCTCAGGAAGGAAACTTGAGCATGAGTCAGTATCAACTTGGATCTGGTGACAGAATAAAAATCAGTGTTTTTGGCCAAGATGATCTTTCGATGGAAGTACGTCTACCTGACGTCGGTACAATTAATTATCCATTCTTAGGGGAAATTAAATTGGTAGGCTTAACTGCTGATGAAGTCGAAAAGAAAATTTATGATGGTTTGCTAGGGGATTATTTGGTTAACCCTTCTGTCTCAGTAGCTATCGTTGAATACAGGCCCTTCTTTATTGATGGTGAAGTGAAAAGGCCGGGCGGCTATCCATATCAACCAGGCCTTTCTGTTAATAAAGCAGCTGCATTAGCCGGCGGTTACACAGAGCGAGCGGCCCGCGACAAAATTACCATAATTCGTGAAAAGGACGGCAGAACAAACGAATTCACCGTAACCGTGAGCGATATGATTCAGCCTGGTGATATTATCACCATCAATCAGCGTTTCTTCTAAATTACGTAGCGTGCAGGAAATAAAATGGCAGTAAATGGCAGGGAAGAGTTCAATGCTGGTGTGTTTGAAAATGAGACCATCGACATTGCTCATTATTTGGGAATTATTAAGCGTTACGCATTTCGAATTGTATCATTAGCAATTGCATTTACGATCTTAGTTGCATTGCTAGTTATGCGTATGACGCCCATGTTCACTTCTACTACAACTATTTTAGTAGAGGCAGAAAAGGCGAACGTTGTTTCAATAGAAGAAGTATATGGTCTTGACACAAAGCGCAAGGACTACATGCAAACGCAATTTGAAATACTGCAGTCCCGTCAAATTGCAGAACGCACGGTTGAAAGCTTATCGCTTTATAACAACGAAGAGTTTATGCCAGTTGATGAAGGCCCTAGTCTATTCGATGAACTAAAAGCTAGGGTGGTCGAAGCTTTACCGTTTCTTCCACAGGAAGAGCCTAAAGATTTAACTGAAGAGCAAATTTTAGCGGCTAAAAAGCGCAAAGCTACTTCACTCTTAATGAGCGCACTTACCGTTGAAATGGTCGATAATACGCAAGTAATGAGAATAACTATTACTACTGAATCACCTACACTTTCAGCGGAACTGGCTAACGCAGTCGCAGACGTCTACATTGAAAACTATCTGCAGGCTAAGCTTGATATGACTGCGAAAGCAACGTCTTTTCTTACAGATAGCTTAGAAGGCCTTAAGCAAAAGCTTACTGTGGCTGAACGTAATCTTGCTAAGTTTTACGAACAAAATCAAGTCGTTAACATAGATGGTGTAGTGGGCTTAGCGGCCGATGAACTAGAGCAGCTGAGCAAGCAGTTACTCGATGCGCAAACCGCACTTAAGCTGAATGCTGTTATTTATAGACAAACGCGCAACGATGTTTCGTTAGAAGACATTGCGCGTCTTCCTGAAGTACTGAATCACCCAACCATCAGAGATGTTCGACGTGACGAAGCAAAGGCGATGACGCGCGTGAGCGAACTGAGTAAAGTTTATGGCCCTAAACACCCTAGAATGATTGCTGCGAATGCAGAGCTTTCTTCTATCCGGGAAACACTGAGTAGTCAGATTAGAGATTTGATAACGAGTATTACAACGCAATACGAAGTGTCGGAAGACCGCGTTGTACAGCTAGAGCAAGAAGTCGCGCAAGCGAAAGCTGAGTTCCGTTCACTGTCAGCGTTAGACAACCAGCGGCGAGCTCTGCAACGTGAAGTTGATATTAATCAGCAGCTTTATAACTCTTTCTTTACTCGTTTGAAGGAAACTGATGAGCTGGGCGGCTTTGAGTCAGCAAATGCTCGAGTACTCGACGCGGCGTTACCCAAATATACGCCTTCCGAGCCCAACAAAAAGCTGTTAATAGGTGCTGCTTTTGTCTTTAGTATGGGCTTTGGCGTTTTCTTGGCCATTGCCATGGAGACCCTCAACAGCGGTATTCGTTCGGTTGAAGATGTTGAGCGTAAACTTGGACAGCGTATGTTGGGTCTTATCCCATGGCTTCCACACAAGAAGAAGACTGACTTACCAATTCGTTCTTTCTTTGATGGTAAAAAGCATCAATTTGCAGAGTCGGTTCGTACCCTGCGAACTAGCCTATCATTATTGAATTTAGATAAAGAGCAGCAGGCCATAATGATTACATCGAGCGTGCCTAAAGAAGGTAAAACTACCGTTTCGATTAATTTAGCGTTTGCCTTGGGGCAGCTGGATAAAACCATACTGATTGATGCCGACTTACGTCGCCCTAGCGTTGGCAAGCAATTTGGCATTCCAAATTACCAGCCCGGTGTTGCGAACTTAATCTTAAAATCACATACTTTTGATGAATGTTTAGTGCAGGATGAAGAATCTAAGATAGATATATTATCCGCAGGAACTATCCCATCAAATCCACAAGAATTGCTAGCTGACAAAGGCTTCGGCGAACTTATCGCCCAGCTCAAGACCCAGTACAAATACGTTGTTGTTGATACTGCACCAACTCAAGCTGTTAGTGACTCTATGGTTATTGCAAACTCATGTGATTCTGTAATCTACGTAGTTCGTGCAGACAGTACCAGTGAGAAGTTAATAAATAATGGTTTGTCTCGATTCCTTCAAGTTGGTCATCGTCTTGATGGGGTAGTGCTAAATCAAGTAGACTTACGTAAATCTGGTGCAGCACAGAGGTATGCTGGATTCTACGACCAATACGGTTATACGAGTCATAAAGACAGCTAACAGTAATTATTGATAGATATACATAGCCATATATTGCCTGGCATCGACGACGGTGCCAGGTCTTTAGATATCGCCTTAGAAATGGCACAGCAAGCTGTTGACTGTGGCGTAAGTCACATGGTTTGCACGCCTCATATCCATAAAGGCTACTTTGACAATTCTCCCAGCACGATAAAGCCTGTATTTGATGAGTTTGTGAAAGCTGTCAAAGCAGCGGCAATTCCTTTAACACTTTCTTATGCAGCTGAAGTGAGAGTGAATGAGCTTATTCCTGTTTGGTTCAAACAAGGGGAGCTACCATTCATCGGTGAACTAAGCGATAAAAAAATACTTCTGCTTGAAATGCCTCATAGCCATGTTCCTCAGGGGCTTGAGACCCTAGTTAAATGGTTATTAAGAAATAATGTTCAGCCTCTTATAGCGCATCCAGAACGAAATCGGGAGTTGTTAGCAGAGCCAACTAAATTTAGCTGGCTTCAGCGACAAGGGTGTTTGTTTCAAGTTACCGCTGGCGCTTTGACGGGGCGATTTGGAGACAACGTAGCACAATTTGCACTAAGTTTAATGCAGCGAAAAGCATTTCATGTCGTTGCCTCTGATACCCATGATTTAGTACGACGGCCTAATGACATGAGAGATGCGTTTGACGTTGTCGCCGCCTTCGATAGGGTCTTCGCTCAAGACGTTTTCATTAACAAGCCTGGTGAAATTATAGGTAAAGCACTTAGGCAAGGTGTTTAATGAAGGCGTTTAATCTCGCTAGCTTTCACAACCAACAAATTTTTAGTACAGCGCTTAAATGGATCGTAGCGCTTTTGGCGTTATGGAGTTTAGTGTGGAGTATCCAGCTTTTTATTGCGGGTAATGCGTACTATAGCGTAAAGAATAACATTGATATGTGGCAGCAAAGGCCTGAGCGTGCGACTACAGAGAAGATAGAGCAAGCTCTAAATAAAATAGAAACAGCGCTTAGTTATTTCCCGAAAAACGCACTCTACTATCAAGTACAAGGGCAATTATTTGAATGGAAAGCATATAGTGTGGGTGACGCCGGCGTGTCGAGCGACACTCAAACAGCAGCTTTTGATTCGAAGAGAAATTTATACCAAGCCTTTACCGCCTACGAAAAGAGTCTAGAGCTAAGACCGAATTGGAGCGGCAGTTGGATAGGGCTAGCGTCAGTTAAGTGGAAACAGAGAGAATTAGATAGTGCATTCTATGATTATGTAACGCGTGCCGTTGATGTGGGAGCACAAGATGCCATAGTGCACAAATTTATCGTAGAATATGGCTTAGACATGTTTGCCGCACGCTCAGTGCATTACGTAAAAGTAAAAGATCTATTAAAGCGCCATTTAGATTTAGGAATTCAAAATCCACTTAGCAGAAACTTTGTTTTAGAAGCTATCCAAAAGCATAGCGCAGAGGAAGTAGTGTGTCGTTGGTTGAATACTTCGAGTTACCCTGTCAAAAAGCGTATACCTAATTGCGTGACATACGACTAAAAACGACCGAAATTAACTTTTTCCTTTCAACCAGTCCCAAAGCCCCAGTGAAAATCCTTCGAAAAGGTTTATTCCTAACCAACTTTTGAGGATATAAAGAAGTACCAAACCAAGTATTAACGATACGCAGAAAAAAAGCGCAACAGTTGCTGCCATAGCAATTCTGCCAATTCTACTTTCAGTTCTGGATAAATCTCGTTTATCTGTTCCAGCTAACAGTACGAAATAATAGCGGCTGCGTAGGAGGCTAATGGTGCCCCGAACATCCACTTTATGATTACCCCAACGTCTTCCCGCAAGCGCAGTATTTAAATGAGATAATTGTTCATCAGAGAATGAGTCAGCTACTTTTTTCGGCATACGCTCAAGCATGTGTTGAACGTTGGGCTCTTCTCTAACGGGGCGTTTAATTTTTAAAACCACACTGCGTCCTTTTACGATAAAACGATCGAGAAAAAATTGAGTTAAGCAGTTTATCTATGTGATTGCCTTCCCATAGAAATATCTCTGCTCAGCGCTCCTAATGCTAAAAGAACAATAAATATAGCCGTATTTGCTGGTGCTTGTAGAGGGAAATCCACACTGCTGTGCAAAGCCATGCCGATAGTTGCCATAATACTTGCAAAAGCGGTGCCTCTGGGTAAAGGGTGGCGTCTATTTCGAACGGCGCTAAGAGCATTTTTAGTACACAACAGCACTAGCAGAGCAAGAACAAAGGCACCTACGACACCAAACTCAATGCTAAATTGAAGATATTCGTTGTGTGCGTGATCGTAAAAGTGCTGAATACTTTCACTCTGAAATTGGGGGTAAACGGTGTAAAAAGTTCCACCTCCGGTACCTATTAGTCCGTATTCACCTAATAGGGGGAGTACGTCTGTAATTACTTCATCTCTGCTTTCTTGTGCGAAGTTCGTTTGCTCTAAGCGCTGTTGCACTTGCTTGAGGCCAAAAAGACTACTGACTAACAAAATATCGATAATCAACATGCTGATAAACAAAGTGATATAGCTTTTTTGACGGGGCTTAAAGTAAATCAAGCCGAGCGTGGCTGTAATTGTCATGGCTATAAAAAATGCGCTATTACCCATTCGAGAACGGGACATGACTAACGCAATCACCATTATAATTATGCCTATTCTAAATAGTACTTTGTTACTTAGCCAAAACTTCACCAGCCTTCGCAGCCTTTCTCTTTTACTGGTGGTGTTGTCTTGATGCAAACTCGCTATCAAATACCCGATTGCGGCACTCAAACAGAGCATTAGAAAATTTGCGTAATGATTCTTGTAAATATAGCTGCCAGTCGCGATGTGCGAAACCGGCTGTTTGAACACCAGGCTGTACTTAATACCTGAAAGTACTTCTAGTGCGCCGTAGATAGCTTGAAATATGCCAGCTGCGCTAATGACTATAAGGGTGTAGCGTAAACGCTTAGCTGAATTGACAAGGGTTAATGCGATGAAAAATAGAAAGCAATAGGCAAGAGACTTGAAGAAAGTTACGTCGCTCTGGCCTACATCAAAACTCAAAGATAGCCACTTTGAAGTAACGTTCTCTTGGTTACCCCATTGCTCACTTAAGAAGTAGCTTACACGTTCAGGTCTTATTGCCTCGACCAGCGCAAAGGGTAGAGGAACAATATTGATAAGCTGCCAAGCAAGAAAAATAACCCAAAGAATAATGAATGTTCGATATTTTGTGTAGAGTTGATGAAGTAGAGAAGTGTTTAGCAGAACCAAGGTGCCGCCAATTGAAAACAGCGACATTTGCATCAGCGCCCACGCCCACGGGCGGTTTGCTCCCAACGACAGAGGAAGCCAGAACAAAGTGAATAAAAGAAAACCGAAAAGAAACTTTTCGGTTTTCAGAACATTAACCATAAACAACTACAACAAAAATAGTTAAAGTTTAAGCAGTTACATTTTGGTTAGTTGGCAGAAATTGTTGTATCACCACCACCTGCACCCGCTGCCCCAGTACCGACACCAAGCGGAGAAAACGTATTGCCCGTTCCACCTGCTGCAGTAGCTGTTAATGTGCTTGGATCTACACCAGCATTAATAACTGCTAGCAGTGCATCGTCTTCACTAATTACCTGCATTTGAAGAGCGATATTGTAGATCTCGCTGGCACTCTCAGGAAACATTAAAACAGTAATCGTTATGATTTGAGATGCTTGATCTGGAAACTGTGTAAATCCAGCGATGGCTAATTCGAACCCTGTGGCATTTTCGTTAAGTAAACCTACTAAAGATTCAAATGAATCTTGGTTGTCAGATAAATACGCAGTGCCTGCAGCATCGAAGTAAAGACCTTCATTGATTACAGTCTGACTAACTTGATTTGCGGCGTCTTGTATATTCGCTCCGTTATCAAGTTCATTAACAAGTAACGTTCTTACTTGAGTGCCCGGTGCGCTATTTTCTTGCGCTGAAGAAACAGGCGTTAGCACAACCAGTGCAATCAAAAGTAGAGATAAAATAACGTTGCTACGCATAGCTTATCCTTTTAAATAAAACGTCGGGTCAGCGTCTTGCTAACACTATTAGTGATCATTGTATAACAAATAAGCGTGCTAGGTCTTCACTTTGTTATACAACTTTTCGGCTAAGCAACTTAATTTTGCCAAAGCGTAGGCTTTGCGAAATAAAAACCTTGCTGATAAGCAACGTCGAGTTGAGTTAATGCCACTGACTCTGCTTCATTCTCAACAAGCTCAGCAATTACGTTGATATTTAATCCTCGAGCTATGCTCAACAAGCTACTCACAAACAACTGATTATCTTTATCTGTGTGAATATCTTTCGTAAGCTTGCCGGAAATTTTTACAAAATGAGGCTGAATAGCCCTCAATCCTGCAAGTGATGCAAGATTTTCTCCAAAGTGCTCAATTGTTACGCGGCAGCCTAATGTCATTAGAGTCTTGCAAAAAGATATGGTGTCATCTTTATGGTGAATGAGTGCTGAGTCTTCGAATTCGAACACCAACTTAGTGCAAAGTGCCGTGTTTTGGTTCAATTGTGCAACTAGCCAGGTTCTGAAATGGGAATTAGCTAGAGATGCATTTGCAATATTAATGGCCACATTACATTTTGCTTGAGAAAGCTTTTTAAAAACGAGGGTTGCTACCAACTTATCGACCTCTGGAATAAGGTTCAATCGCTCTGAAGCGGGGATTAACTGCGACATTGGTATAACACTGCCGCTTTCTTTGTCTTTGAAGCGTGCGAAAGCCTCAAAATATGAGGGAGCGTTTTCTTCAATACTCATGACAGGTTGTATAAGCATGTCAGCGTACTGTTGCTCCAATATCACATTAAGCCTCTCTCTCCATGCAGTGTTACTGTGTATATGAGAGAGTTCTGAAGCAAATTGCCATCCATTAGCTTGTTTAGTTGCAGCCATAAGCGCGCTGTCAGCATTTTCCATAATTTCGGAAAAAGACTGCTTATCGCTAAATTGCGCCACGCCCATCCACACCGAACGATTTCCGTCTTTGAGAGGATTGCAATGTACGAGAGTTTCACTTAAATCTTCGATTTTATTTGAACATTCTCTCTTTGATATGGCTTCAGTGACTAGTGCAAAGTCGGCGCCTGATAGCCTGAATAAGTGTGTAGTCTCAGCCGACTCTTTGGAGAACTGCTTAAGAATGTTGGCAACTGAAGTAACGTAATTGTCGCCCTCTTGGGCTCCGAGAGAAGTATTAATAGCGTTGAGGTGCGCTAATCGTATTATAACTAAATAACCTTCATCTGAATGGGCTGTCGAACTTAATAAAGCGTTCATGTGACGAGTGAAGGCACTTCTGTTTTGAACGCCCGTAAGGCTGTCTTCGTACGCTTGCGCCTTGAAGTGTTCTGCTTTTTGGGAAAGTTCTTTAAACATCCCTTCTACAGATGAAGACAGCTTATTCACCGCTTGAGTGATAAATGTAAGCTCTTGGGTAAATGGCTTATAGTTTATTTGAGAAAACTTTTGATTTTGAATGTCATTAATCTTGTGAACCACGATTCTAAGTGGTTTTGTAATAGCGGTAATTATGAAAAGCAACGCGATGTAGGCTACAACGAACGCGGCAAAAAACATAAAGGCACTTTGTTTGACACTTTCATAAAGCGTTTCATTTGCAAGTCCTGGGTGGCTTTGAACGGTTAGCTCTCCGGCCAGGGTCCAGCCATCGTTTAATTCAGTTCGTTGCACGGGGGGAGTGACTTCTACCAAATTAGTGAACCACGCAGGCACTGAATCTTGAGTATTTGGGTTTTTACGCTCAATCAGTAAATTACCTTCCATGTCAGAGACCGTAATATACTGATAGAAACCCCTGTCAAAAATGGCATTCACCATAGTCTCCGCAACGATTATTCCGTTGGGTTCGCCAATGTAAGGCGTGATGGAAAGGCCTAAAGACGTTGCTGTATCTTGAGCGTGAGTCGCTAGTTGTTCGTTAACATATTCTCGAGTTAGCTTTACATTTATAATGAAAGAGCCAGCAAATACTAAAACCAAAAAAATGGCTAAGCTCGTACTTAATTGGGTAGATAGTCTCATTATTTTTCTTTATCTCCGTACATTACGCGGTCTAGTCGCTCTACCATGTCGTCCCACATTTTCATTGGGCCACTACCTCTCAACTTGCGGCCTGTTCCCATCGCTTTCGCAGCCCACAATCCATTACCATTAAAGCTGTAAATAGGGGATAAGTCTCTGCGCTTATTCGCCGGTAAAATTCGCCGATTAATATTGTCTAAAACTAAAGGCACTGAGGTAGGCGTTTCATAATAAGCTAGCACCATGTGAGGTTGACGTAATTCTAATGCCGTTACATACATAAGCCTTAATTGACTTTCTGGTACACCTAGCTCAATGAGTGAGAAATATTTCGCAATGGTGTAGTCTTCGCAGTCTCCTGCGCCAGTGGCAATAAACTCTATAGGGGTGGCCCAGTAGTCCTTTTCGTTCCAGTGAACAAGATCGTCAACAAAATCGAACCGGTTAAAGAAGCGGTTGATAGAATAGAGTTTTTCATCAATCGCCTCTTGTTGTAATTCATCGATCAGTTGTCGCCAATCAGCAACATCTTCGGCAGCGTTACTGCCATATACGTCATTAATCCGCTTATAAACCTGCTCGGTAAAGACCGTTTTTTGTTGGGCTATACCAGACGCGACGACAAATACGCAAGACATCATAATAAAGCCAGCGCGAAAAGCAGTAATTAAACTGCGGAGTTTGACTGGGTTCTGTGTTCGCGTGACGTAGCGTTCTTTTTGGTGCAAGCCGTGGATACTTTATGCAATAGATTAAGGCGAATGTAAAAAATGTTTCACTACAACGTTGTACGCTGTCTCACCTGTGATTGCGTTATGATGGCAAACTTGGTGATAACTTGAAAGGTTTTTGCTTAACTGAATTATCTTTTACTCAAAAGTGATCATAATTGGCATAATTTGTGTTTCTTATAAGCTAGGTAAATCATGTACCGCCCTCGAAAGCTTCGATAAGCACTTGCCATCAATTAGCATTGAAGGGCGGAAACCATGTACGAATATCAATAACACCTGATATCATTAGAACTGCTTGTAGTTTTATTACAACGAAAAGGAACTTTCATGAAGTACTCAGCGCGTCCAGCGGTGTTTATCATAAATTCACTTGAAGGCGGCGGCGCTGAACGAGTCATGGTTAAACTATTAACCATAATGGAATCTTATTTCGAGGAAAAAACGATTCCCGTCCATCTTATTCTTTTGGATGATCTCCCTGAATCTCATCAATGCCCGGCGTTCGTCGATAAAACTGTACTGAACTCTCAGGGGAGCCTAGTCGAGGGTTATCGACAGCTAAAGCCTGTTTTGGAAAAGATTGGTCCTGAGTATGTATTCAGTTTCTTAACGCGAAGTAATTTTCTTAACGTCGCGCTTTCTAAGCGTTTAGGGTTCAAATCAATTATTAGTGAAAGGGTTAATACTACCAGCCATCTGTCTGGTGGCTTAAAGGATAAGATAAGCCGGTTACTTGTTAGATTGCTATATAATAAAGCCGATAGCGTAGTGGCTGTTTCTGAAGGTGTAAAAGCCGATTTAATCCAAAATTATGCAGTGCCGAAAGACAAAGTAGCTGTGTTATATAACCCCTACGATATTGAACAATTGAAGGAACAGGCCGCGGAGAGTGTATTAGACCTCCCTGCTAAACCTTACATCATTGGTGTAGGGCGATTAGTAAAGAACAAGAATTTTTCACTTTTAATCAACGCTTACGCTAAAGCAAATATCTCAGAAAACCTTGTTATCCTGGGAGTAGGTGATGAAGAGCTTAAACTGAAAAACCTCGCAATAGAGCAGGGGGTAGGTGACAAAGTTCATTTCTTGGGGTTTAAATCTAATCCATACCCTTATGTAAGCAGCGCCGAATTTTTTGTTAGCACATCAAATGCAGAGGGTTTTCCCAATGCCATCGTTGAAGCAATGTGCTTAGGGAAAGCCGTAGTCGCTACTAACTGTGAATCAGGTCCCGCTGAAATTCTTGCTGAGAAATATCCTTATCACGTGTCTGGTGCTAGCGAAGAGAAAAACGGTATTCTATGTGAACTCAATAACGTTCAGGGTGTTTGCGGCGCTTTAAAACTGTTCGAAAACGACAGCGTTCGCACTTCCTATGCAGCCAAGAGTAGAAGCTGTGCACAGCAATTCTCTTACCAAGCCTTCCAGGAGAAGGTGGTTGCAATAATAGATAAGGTTTGTAAATAAGCATGTTCGAAGGGTTAAAAGTTGTCGTTGGCCTGATCAGTTTCATTCTGGTGTATCGTACTGTCACTGGCAATTGTAATAAATACCTAGCGTTTGCGATTTGCGCAATATGGCTGCGATTCTTTTTGTCGGCGTTTCATACTATTACGTATCCTTCTCTTATCGCAGGTTTTTCTATTAATGCACTTTCCAGTATTTCTGTTGCTGGGTTAGGGCTTTTCTTCCTGCCGTTTGCTGTTTTTACTTTAAGGAAGTTACTCCCCTTTTATTTTCTGTTTTTAGCCATTGCTATAAGTGGTTTTGTGAATATGCAAATTCCAGGAACCATCAATGTCTTAGTAAAATGGTGTTATTTCCTCGTTCTAACTGGAGCCATTTTCTTATCAGTTAGAGCTCAAGGTCACAGTGTCACATTTAAAAAATTATTAGTGTGTTTTTTTATGCCCGTTGTGATGCAAGTGTTGTCTATTGCATTAGGCGAGGTGAAAGCAACAGAAAATGATGGTTCAGCGAGCTATATCGGTGGATACAATCATGAAGCCGCATTCTCAATGATAATCGTGAGTTTTATTTTTGTTCTAGGACTAACTGAGAGAAACGCTATTAAGTTTCGAACCTCACTATTCACCGTTGCAGTTTTTCTCCTTATATTGGTGAATTATAGAACAGCAATCCTTACAATCTTGCCCATTGCGGCCGTGTTCTACTACTCATTGGTTGAACAAAGATTAAAACCTTCACAAAAGGCGCCAGTTTTGACTGTGGTGTCTATGTTTCTCATTTTTGTATTTGTTGCGCTTTCGTTTACGTTAAGAGAACGTTTTGCCGACGTTGGGACATTGGCATCAAATTTAGACTTAATATTCAAAGCTCCTGCGTATTTCAGTGAGGCTGAGAAAGATATTATGTCTTCTAGAGTTTACTTGTGGAGCCAATACATTAATGCGCTTACAAACTCAGACTTACTTAGACAATTAATAGGTTATGGGCCTGAATCGTGGAATGGTGTTTTTAAACACTATGCTCATAACACATACGTGTCTTATTTTTACGAATACGGATACATAGGATTGTTATCGTTTTTGTTTCTTTGCTCGTATTCCTTGATGGTCACAGCTGGTGTGAAAGACAAGCGATTATCAAAAATTTTACCATTATCTTTAATTGGTTTTCTGACAATGAACCTAGCTACGATGCCCTTATGGAATATAGAAGGGCTTATATTCTTCGCAATTTTGATAGGGGTATCTCTCGGAAATACGGCTCCTGCAAAAGCACGGTACAGTTTTAGAACCCAACTAGCACTATTAACAACTACGGATTAGTTTATGAAGATTTGCGCAATTGGCTTAAGAGGTATTCCAGATGTTATGGGTGGGATAGAGTCTCATTGCCAACAGCTTTACCCTAAAATGGTAAAGCAAGGAGCTAAAGTGACTGTGCTTGCTCGGTCGCCTTATGTGAAAGAAAAGCGATTTAACTTTGAAGGTGTTGAAGTTATTAGCGTTTGGGCATTAAGACACAAATTACTAGAAACATTTCTTCATACGTTTATCGCAATTATTTACGCAAGACTATTTGTGAGGCCCGATATCGTGCATTTGCACGCTGTAGGGCCCGCTATTTTTACGCCTCTAGCTCGCCTGCTTGGCATGAAAGTCATGGTTACTCACCATGGTGCAGATTACGACAGGCAGAAATGGAGCCCGTTTGCAAAAAAGGTGCTTCGGTTTGGTGAAAAAATGGGGATTGTGTATGGAAATAAAATTTTAGTTGTTGGGCGAAGCTTAAGTGAGGCTCTTAAGGTTTCATTCCCAGAACACGCTGAAAAAATTAGTTTTGTGCCCAACGGAATGTTACCAACCTTAACCGGAAAACTTAGCAGTAGTTACTTACCTAAAGATTTGGATATAGAGTCACAGAATTACGTTTTAGCTGTAGGACGGCTAGTACCTGAAAAAGGGTTTCACGACTTAGTTGAGGCTTTCAAAGAATCTAGTACGTCTACCAAGCTTTTTATAGTCGGAGATGCCGACCATCAAGACGACTATTCTAAAAAACTGAGAATGTCGGCCAGTTCAAACGTTGTGTTCGCAGGAAGACGATCAGGAGATGAGTTAAAAGCACTATATCAGCATGCTTCGGTATTTGTTTTGCCGTCTTATCATGAAGGATTACCTATTGTAGCGCTAGAAGCAATAAGTGCTGGCTGTGACGTTTTATTAAGTGATATTGCTCCGAATGTGGACATTGAAGCTCCAAGCGACTGTTACTTCGGTGTTGGAAATGTCAATGAGTTGGCTAAAAAGCTGTCTACCTTTTCAAATTTAAACTTAAGTCTTGATAGAGAAGTGTTCTTGCAAAAATACAATTGGGAGAGTATTTCGGAAATTACTTTGGGACACGCTAAAAATTTGATAATTTAGCGCCAAATTAAAAGCCTATATCCATGCAGTTAGAAGGGAATCTAATTGGACATCTCAGTTGTAATTACCACATGTAACAGACCAGCATTTTTAGTAGAAGCGCTGGCAGGTATAGTTTCACAAGAGCTTCAACCAAAAGAAATTTTAATCATAGACGATTGTTCAGAGGTCTCTTACCAAGAGGCTTATAACGCTATAAAAGATGTAAATGCGCAATTCTTACGTTTAGAAAATAAGAGTGGTGCTAACCGGGCTAGAAATATTGGAATCAAAGAAAGTTCTGGGACGGTAATTGCTTTCTTAGATGATGACGATGTTTGGTTGCCTGATTACCTTAGTGAAATTTCAAAGCAATATGAGCTCGGAGCAGACGCGGTGGTTACAGGCTTCAAGCAATTAGGGAAGGAAAGTGTCTTGGTGGTTAATAAAGATGTGAGGGTAAGTGAAGCTTCATTATTACGTGGCAACACTTATTGCGGGATGTCTGGCTTTAGCTGCAAAAAAGAAGTGATCGAAAATCTGCATTTTGACGAAACCCTAAGCAATGGGCAAGATTGGGACATGTTTGTCAGGCTGTTTTTGGGAGGTGTAGATTTCAGAAATATTTCGAAAGGGCTGTTTTTATATCGTTTTCAAAATGCTGATGGAATTGGAGCAAAGCTCAGAAATATTGAGCCTAGAGATATCATTCCACGGCTTGCGTCTGCAAATAAACATAAGAGCTTTCTTGGTGATTATTGGTTTAAAAAGCGTGTAAGTGAGCAAGTGTTATTTTCGCTAAAGTACAAAAAACGTAAAACAAAGTGGGTTCTGTTATCGGTTAAGCTCTCTGGAGTTCGAGTAACGTCTAGCTTCTTCTATTGTGCCATTAGGAGAAAAATTTTAAAGCAGCCCATGTTGATATGAAATTTTACTCTTAATAGTAGAGTATTAATTACGCAGAATGAAGTAAATTACAGTTGGAGCTGTTGGTGAAAAAAGTCTTTTTCGTTCCATATACCCATTTAAATGAATACGTTGACATAAATAAGAGAGCACTTTCAGATGCTGGTTATGAAGTTATCCCCTTAAATTTAAAGAATGCCTTAAGTTCCATAGGAAAAAAACACTCAATTATCGTCAATTGGCTTGAGGATCGCCCCTATGGAAGTAATTTTAGTTTTAGGGTAAAAATTACGACCACGATAAAGTGTCTAGCGATTATAATATTCGGCGCTTTGTTTTGTTCAAAGAGAGTTTGGATAAAGCATAACTTTAAACCACACAACTCTAATGGTTCATTTCGCTGCTATAAATTTATATCAGCAACACTTAGTACTCTAAAATATCGGAAACTAACGCTTGAGAAGTATGCAGGCGGGGGAATGTTTCATCCTCTTTATTGTCCGGACGACATACTTAGAAAAAAATCTATAGATTTAAATACTCAGAAGTTTGAGTATTTGATTTTTGGAGCGGTTAAGAAATACAAGGGAATCCATAATATACTTTTATTTTGGCCATCGGATAAAAGCTTAAAAATATTAGGAAAGTGCAGTAGTAAAAGTTATAGAGATGAAATCTTAAGCATCATCAAGAACCGTGAACTTCAAGTTGAATGGAGAGACGAATACTTATCAGATGAAGATCTAAACTATGAGATAAGCAAGGCCCATTTTGTTGTCATTAGCCATCTCGATAATACAATGATTTCGTCTGGAACTTTTTACCACGCTGTTAGCTACGGCTGTAATATCATATCTTTAAAATCAAGTTTTTCCATTCAGAAAAAGAAAGAACATGAGTTTGTACATCTGCTCACTGACAAAGAAAAGGATTTTGATGAGTTTGAAAGTGATTTTGTTGAAAAAGAATGTGTAAAAAAACAAGTGTTGAAATGCTACTCAAGAAGCTACCTTTCGAAAAGGTGGCAAGAGATTCTGTCAAACAATTAAGAAGAATATTGTGAGTATAAGAAGAAATACAATTACAGGAACCTTGTGGAACGTAACAAGAACTTTTGTAGTCAGTGTTGTTGAATTTGTTGTCTATGCCATCTTGGCTAGGTATCTCGCGGTTGAAGAGTTTGCTTTGCTCGCCTTCAGTTTGTTAGTTGTAGAGTTTGCTAACATGCTCACTACTGTTGGTGTGAATCAAAATTTAATTCAGCGTGAAAAGTGGGAACAGTCTTATTTCAGAAGTGTTTTTACTTTCATATTATTGTTATCTGTCATTATTTCTTCTTTTCTTGCTGGGGCTGGAGGAACTCTTTCATATTTTTATTACTCTAGCGAAGCATCGCTGGTCATCCTTTCACTTTCATTATTACCTCTGTTTATGGCCCTTCAGTCAATCTATTCAGCCAAACTGGAAAGGGAGTTTCTAAACAAAGAAATTACAGTAATTAGGACATGTACATCGATATTCTTTGGAATTCTAACAATAATACTCGTGTTAAATTCGTTTGGCATTTGGTCAATTGTTATCTCAAAAATTCTACAGCATTGCGTAACACTTCTATTGTTCATGTGGAGATCAAAGTTACCATTTGAGCTAGGTATTAATTCGCTTCATATCAGAGAAATTAAAGACTTTTGCCTGCCACTCTTTGGAATAGCTTTATTGAATTTTTTCCAAAGTAAAGGAAGTAACTTACTTGTTGGTGCAGCATTGGGCGCGGAAAAGTTTGCCTTTATTTCTGTTTCAAAAAAAGGATATGACATTCTAGGTCAGCTTACTATTACTTCAGTAAATCGAATGATAGTACCATCGCTGTCGAGAGTTCGTTCTGATAACAGAGTCAATAGACTTTATGACATAGTTTACTTTTCATCGTTGATAGTAACACCGTGTTACCTTGGCTTAGGGGCTGTAAGTGAAGAGTTTATTACTCTCGCGTTCGGAGAAAAGTACGCTGCCAGCGCGATCTACCTCACTCTTTCAACTGCAGCTATTAGCGGGGCTATTATGGCCTGGTATCTCCCCAATCTATTAATTTCTGGTGGCTTTACAGCCGCAGCTTTAAAGCTGAAGGTTGTTGGGTTTGTTAGAACATTGGCTGTTTCGGGTGTTACTGTTTGGTTTGGTGTAGAGGTTATGTTGGCGAGTCTAACCATTACAACCTACCTTCTTTTGCCCGTGTCTTTTTCAATAACGTCTAAGTACTTTAGCATTTCATTGGTTAAGATGCTGAAAGTTAATTTTCCTTCTATTGTTTCAAGTATCATCATGGTCACCACTATTTATTTAGCAAAACTGTTTCTTGTCAAAGACCTAGAACTGCTCTTTAGGCTCGTTTCGCTCGTTTGTCTCGGTGTAGTTGTATACTCTCTAACATTAGTCTTATTTTTTAGACGTGATGTTTTGAAAGTACTTCAGATCGCGAAATCACTAAGAAAAAATTCTTAAAGATTTAGTGTAGAAAAATGGCTTTGAAACACTAAGTTAGTCAGATTTTGTCAGATAAATTTACAACCTGTTTTGAGAAAATAATTCGTGAAGAGTTTGGTGGCGATAAGTTTTTGATATTGAAGGTTAATTATATTTTGGAACTAAATTTGCATGGTGTGGCGAAAGAATTAAGGAGTTGTTGTTTATGAAGTTGTTCTTTGGTTTAGCATTTTTGGTGCTGTCTTTAAATGCTAATGCAGCGTTTATTACTTTCAATGAGTCAAATCTTAGTGGTCACGGTGCTCAGGCAACTAGTGGTGGTTTTAACGTCACCAACGGCGGTCTAAATCTTGAGGTTTTTGGTAACTACTGGGCGAGCTTAGCTCCAATCGATATCGCAATGCTAAATGATAGTGTTTTATCATTTGATTTTATGACGACTAGTGTTGGCGAAATAAATGGTATTGGATTTGATAATGATGGCGAAATTAGGACCGGTGGTCTGGTTTTTAATTTTGGTGGTACGCAAAATTATGGTAATCAAGATTTTGCTCGCCCTTTATCTGCTAATGTTTGGTACAACATCACCATAGATTTTGCTAATTATGACTTAACTAGTTTCAACAGAATGCTCTTCATTGCTGACCAAGATGAGGCAGGTAGAAGCACGACGTCGAACTTCAGAAATCTTTTAGTAACGACACCTTCGAACGTGGTCGATGTGCCCGCGCCAGGAACAGCATTAATGCTAGCTCTTGCATTAACGGGTCTTGGCTTCAGTGCGCGAAAAAAGCGTTAATCGTTATATGAACCTAATACTAAAACCACGCGTAAGCGTGGTTTTTTGTTTTCAAACTTTCGTTTTACACAACGAAGTAAATTTACATTAATTCGCCAACACTGACAAAAGTGGTAATTGAGACTCAGCTATTTCGCTACGGAACAAACCCTTTATTCAAGCTAGAAAATATTTGCTTTCGGTTATCTACTGTTAACTAAACAATATTTCTTTGAGCTGCTTTTTCTTACTTTTAAGTCCCAAAGCCAGGTCTATATCTAACAACATTTCACTATGCTTACTTTGCAAAAACTTCTCCTTCCACTCTTCATTGATACTGTTTGACTGTTTCTTCGTAACGGGTGATGAAGTCACATTCTCTAACGGAAGGTCAATTTCCATGAAATCTGCTATTGCGCAAACCGTGTGAGGCAGCTTAGCTCTTGCTTCTTCGAACGTTACCTCTATGTATCTCAAACCAGATGAGGCTAGCAGGTATTTCCATGAGGCATTATGCAAGATAGTACGCTTCAGACAAAAACAGATATCTTTCTCATCGTATTTTACGTTTTCAGACATTGCCTGTTGACCAGAGATCCACACGCCAGTTTGGCGTGCTATCGATAAAGAGATAGCCTGATTTAAAATATCTCGGCGCGTCAGCATAACGAAGTGGGGATTATCCAATGATTGAGCAAACTCTCTTAAACCTCCAAATTGCTGTAAGTGAGAGAAATGCGCTTTTATAGAAAATACGCCGTTAGAAGAAGTGCGTTTAGCTTTAAGTGTATCCAGCACGTTTTTTACGCCTTTCACATTTAACACTTCCTCCCATCTTGCTAAATTTGTGGGGTTCGCATATTCTAACGGAAAGCCAAAGTGGTTGGTTTGGTGCAGTGCATGACCTAGAAAGTGACTACCTGAACGAGGTGTAGATGCAATCACTAATGTTTTCTTTACAGAAGTACATTCTCTAAAATCATGAATTTCATTGAACTGGTCTTCGTACAGGTGTTGTTCCATAACTATCGCCTCGGGTCTTGCTCAATTAGTCTGTTGGTACTTATCGAAAGGAAAGCTACTGAGCAACTCAGTCTGTTTTTCCCTCAGATTTGGGATAGGTGATGTTTCTAATTCCATACACTCTTCAATTGATGTGCCAACAGCAAATTCTGTTCTTCCGGTTCCCTCGTAGTAATCGTGGTATTTAAAAATGTTTTCACCACTACCTGAACTGTAATAAACCGCAGGGATTCCATACGCTTCAGCCAGAATTAAGCCGTGTAAACTACTTGCTATCACTTTTTTAGCCTTCGTCAATCTACCTAAAAAATTCCCAGGAAGCTGCCTAGGTGACACCAGCTGGTTTTTGTACTCGGAATATATCGATAAATCATCATTAAGCTGCGGAACAATTAGAACGTCTTGAGTGTCGCCCGCGTAGACAGTGTTTAACTGAGCTTTTGGGTAAATAAGAGGCGCTAAAATTCCAGGATCACCGAATATTTCAGGCACTGTGATTCCCTTTTTCTCAAGGTAATCCTTTGTGCGAGGCCCGCGTACTGAGCGGACGTCAAGGGATGAAAACACGTGCTTTTCCGGCGATATTTTGCCATTTCGTCCAGTTCCCCAAACGGTGTCACCATCGTTTGCGAAGTGTAATACGGAGCCAATAGAGAGAATTTTACCGGAAGAGATATCGAGCGGGTGTAGGTCTTTCAAATTGAGTACAAAGTTTACCGTTTCAAACGCGAGGTAATCGCCGATATTGGGAAGTCCGCTCTTGGGATTCCAAAAATAGTTTTTGGTTTGCTGGTGTAATGCCTGTTTAACTTTAGATGGCGTTTCTTGAGAAATTTCTTGTTTAGACTTGAAAAGTTTGTTGAACACGAATTGTACTCTTTTAGTAATAGTGATATATCAAATAAGTAAACTGCCCAGGTAAGTTAAACGCATTGAAAATTGACAGTTACTTTTCAATGCGTTGTTTCACTGAACTTAAGCAAGTTCTATGCTAGAAAACCTGCGCAACGATAAGATGAACGATAAATAGAAGGACTTAATTAATGTCATTAGTAATTTGAACGAGATGTCAGAGTAACGTTAGAAAATGTAACTTTTATGTCGTTATTTTTCTGGCTTACGTCATCAAAGTCCAAAACAAAGACAAGATAGTTTATGTCGCCCTTTACAAAATTTCCAAGTGGGAATGTTATCTGGCTGCTTGATTGAGAAAAGTACTTTAAAGCATTTATTCCCCAGTTTTGTGTACCAAAAAAGCGAATAACTCTTTTGCTGCTAATATCGTTATCTGTTTCAAAGCCAAGTCCAATAATTTCTGGGGCACCTCCGCCTTCAATCAGTAAAGTAGCTGTCAATTCGGTACTTTTAACGACATTAAAATCAATGGGGATCTTAACCCAACTGTTACCTTCTATTGCTATGCTCTCGCTATCAACAATAGTCGTTTCACCATAATCATGCTGTTTTGCAAATGGCGTAATTGAAACATTGTCAGTGTTTAACTTCCAATAATTAGGATCAACAGCATTCGCCTGCTCTAAATCTAATGGTTCAAAAAATTCGTCACTTGAGTGCTTTGAAAAATTAGGAATTGGGGTAACCATTTCTCTATCCATTGCGGATTGGCCAGCCTGAATAAGTGACTCTACATACGCTAGATTATCAGATTTAGGGTGCTCAATTAGTTGAGCTAAATTAAATTCATATCTTGCGCCCGTTACTTCATGGTTGAAACAAATGTCGTTAGTACTGGTGTTCTTAAAGTACTTTTCAGTATCAAAAATGCAGTAACCTACAGAGTATCCAGTGTTATCTGTCAAGATGATGTTGTTTTGTGATTCTATCCAAAATGTTGTATCACTATTAACTTTTGAGGCTGCGATACCGTTACGATCAACATCAATTACATTTTCAAAAATATACGTTTTACCAGCAGGACGAGCGATTAGCCCGCCAGCTTTTATTGCAGTCCACTCTTTACCGGTTTCATCACCTAAATTGTGTATGTAGTTGTGAAAGATATAGCTAGGGCCTAAAGTATTCGGCGCTATGCTTATTCCAGCATAACCTTGCTCCATTTCATTGTCGTAAACCAACACGTTTTGTTGGCCGCCATCTATTTCTATTAGATCGTCATTTGCATAAGCTAGGTAATTGCCATAAATCGCTGAGTTTTTAACGAAACCACCACGTCTTTCGAAGTTTTTTCTGCCCTCAATAACATCGTTAAACCTATGATCTGGCGCGCCGTAAAAGCGATTGTTTCTAACAATAAACTCGCCTCTGTAAGCATCGTTATCATGATATGCCCAAACTTGAAGTGCGTTTGCACCTTTTGGGTGACCGGCTGCCCAGCTATTTGCACCTAAGTTAGGGCTATGTACCTCACACTCTTCAATTACGGCAATACCACTCCGCTCTAGGTAAATACCGGAATCGTAATTGATAGGAGAGTTATTAGTGGTGCTTGAATAGGCAACACCATCCCTTATCTCTACCGCTTCTCTACCATAACCAGAAACATTGCAGCCCTTAATCCATATATGGTGCGCTTTTTTTGCAAAAATGCCGTAGCGCTGGCCGCCTTTAACTGTAAGGTTCTCTAGCATTACGTATGAATTGTTACCAATATTCACAGCCGCAAGTACATCGCTGCCAGCTTCAATAACGGGGCCATCTCCAATGATTTTCGCGTAGCCATCTTCGCTGCCTTCTATATTTAGAGCTTCTAAATCCAGTTGGCCGCCAGAATAAATTTCTGAAAGGTAATAGATTTTATTTGGATCGATAGGGGGGGTATTGGGCTTTGTAGTTGTTTGAAAGGAATGTTCAACTATATCGCCATAAGAATTCGTAATCGTTACTTCTATATGATATGTAGTGTTTGCTTCTAGGTACACTATGCTTCCAGCGAACGACCCGTAGATGGGCTCCCATGCTAGGTCTAACCCTTCACGCCAATAAGTATCATCCTCGGCTCTAAACTTAACGGTGGCAGTACTTTCTTCATCTTGGCCGAAAATAACTAACCCTATCGAGTTAATAAGAGGGGTAGCAGTATCTTCAAACCCAGAAGCTGATGCGGTAAAAACTATCGAAGGGTCTAACCCTGCTGTAATCGCCGACTCGTAAATATCGTTTTTGCTTAAGCCAGAGTAAGTTGAAATTATTTTCATCCACTTTGCAGTATCGATAGGATACAAAGCAAATAGGGCGGAGGCTTGATTAGCGGTTATATTGGCGAACCGCGCTATCTTTTCACTTTCACTGATTGATGGGTTAGGTGAGAACACATGTTGCTTATACAACTGGGCTATCTCGTCTTCGTACTTTTCAACAACGGTTGATAGGTTTTTCGGGCCTTTGTAATTAGATAGTAATGAGTTTACGGCATTACTGTCGCTAATATTAGCATGAACATAGCTATACAAAATATCACCGGGTTGGCCGCCCTTCGTATAACTTTTATCATTTTTGTTCATGGTTGCACAAGAAAGCATTAAAAATGACAGTAAACCAATTAAAGTGATGCGAAAAATAGTTGGCTTTGAGTTAGCAGAGTGCATGTTATATCCCTATAGATTGAAAATCATGAAAAGAAAATTAGGGCTGTAATAAAAGGGTAGTGCTAACGTTGCTACGTAGCAAGACGGTAGCTGGGATCTTTACAAATTTAGTTTGATTCTATTGGTAAAACCGCCTGCCTTATTCAGATTTTTTTGATTTTTGTAAAAAACGGAATCTAAATTGCTTAACCTATATAGTTGAAAATGGACTATAAATGACGTTTTTTTACAAACTCACCAATTTCAAGAATAACCTTAAAAGTCAATTTGGTATACTCGCTTGTATACCGGGCAAAGCAATTGCTTCGATGAACTAAAATGGAAATTTTATGAAGAAAAAAGTAGCTGTTATTCACCCTGAGGCAGGGTTTTCATCAAGCGGCGGGTCTCAACTCAGTGCGTATGAAATGGCGGAACACCTAGCCACATTTTTTGACGTAAAGCTTTTAAGCTCATCTAAATGTAGCGAACATAGTGTTGTCATCCCCTGTATCCCCAGAGGAAAAGTTAAAAAAGCCCAGCGAAATAAAACCATTGACTGGTTGCTAACTCGCTTTGTTTCTAATCCATCTTTGCTTATCGAGTCGCTAACTAGCTTCATAACATACACACCTTATTTAATGTTTAAGCGATGTGATGTCATTTACCCTAATAATGATTATGGTGGATTGGCGGTAGCCGCAGTAATTAGAAAACTATTTAAAACGCCCATTCTTTATACCGAAAGGGCAGGGATGGTATCGAACGGTAAAGTATTGCGTCGAAATTTGAAATTTAAGCCCGACTGCTTGGTTGTGTTTAACCAAGAAACCAAAGAGTATGTTCATTCTATAGCGCCAGAACAACGGGTTGAGATTATCCCTAACGGTGTAAACTTAGCTAAATTCAGCCCACAAGGCGAAAAATACGAGCATGGTTTACAGGGCAAAGTGTTATTAACTGTTGGTGCGTTAAATAGGCAAAATCACAAGCGTATACATTTGGCCATAGAGGCAGTGAGCCAATTAAACGATGTATCGTTACTTATTTGTGGTGACGGCCCAGACGTACAGTACTTTAACGATCTTTGTACTCAAAAGTTAGGTGCGCAACGCTTTAATATCGTTAAAGTCGACTTTGCTGATATTCCCAATGTTTATCGTTCAGTCGACGCATTTACATTACCATCTGAAGATGAGCCGTTTGGGCGAGTGTACCTAGAGGCAATGGCAAGCGGGTTGCCTGTTATAGCTACCGATGACTCCATGCGTAGAACACTAATAGGTAAAGCTGGTGTAGTTTGTAACGTCGAGAATATCGGAGAGTATGCAGCGGCAATAGCCACTACGTTAACAACGGACTGGGCTGGCGCTCCGATAGAGCAAGCTGCTGACTTCAGCTGGGAGAGTGTAGCTGAGCGATATGCAGACGTGATAGAGAGTTTATAAGGCTTCACCTAACAGAAAGAGTGCGCCGTTAACTTCGATAAGGGCGCACATGGTTGTTTTGTATGAATTTTTTATCTGCCGAATTTCCGGCGAATTCTATCTTTTCCTAAAATAACTTTTGCCGTTGCAATAAGTCCTGCTTCTCGCACTGACAGTCCAATCCACCCTAACTTATTATTCTTTTTTCCTATCTGACTCAGTATTTGGTTTGCTACCCTATCGTTATAGGCCTCTTTTCCAAGGAGTACTTTGTGCTTTTTGAACGCTTTTAATCTAGGAAATACCTTTTCAAGTGGCATATTTGCTACTTCAGTGGAAATACTTACATGGCCTCGGCGATAAAAATAGATATCTTTGGGAATGTTTTTAAATACTGCGTTTTCGAGCGTGATGCGAACAAAGAAATCCCAATCCTGACTGTTTTTCAATTCTTCATCAAACATCAATTTTTTCGCCAACGATGTTTTACATGTAACGCCACTCATTCCACAAAATTTATTTCCTTTTTTAATGACGTCTGTGGTGATTGTCTCAATTGGATTGATGTGAATTTTATCTGGCGTTTCTAAGAATCGATAACCAGATGTCACGGCGTCGGCTTTCTCGTGCATTGCAATATGTCGTTCTAAGTAATCCGTATCCCAAATATCGTCATCATCTAGAAACGCAATAATGTCCGATGTAGATTTAGTGATACCTAAATTTCTAGCTGCATTAGCGCCTGACGCCACAGGCACTTTGACATAAGTAAATTGTTCTTGAGGAAATTGAGCTAATACCTCTTCGTAACTTACCGTAGAACCATCATCAATGACGTATAATTCGCTGGGCTTGACAGTTTGATTAAGGACACCCGCCAGAGACTCTTTTAAATAATCTGGACGATTGTGAGTCGTAATTACGACTGAAACTGTTTTTTGCTTAGATTGGTCTTGCATTGATTGATCCATAAATAGTTAAAGCCAAGTTCCATGTTAATTGAATATAATGTCACATTTCGTACAAGTCAGGCTACTGCACTGACATTCCACTATTTTTAGTGTTGATAATATCTTCGGCGATTAATGATGCACCATAGTTTGAAACATGGTTATCGTCGAAGTATAGGGAGCGCTGGTCAATGGTAGAAAAGCAGAATTTGTCTCCGCAGAAATAGTCTGCAGGATTAATTAATACAACATTGTCTGGGTAATCAGCGTTCTTGAAGTGATTAATTATTACTTCATTACGCTTTTCGTACCAATTACGATTCGTACCTTTAATATTTTCTAAATTACCTTTATTCATTAGCGCTCGGTCGATAAGTTTAGAAATATGGTCTGGCAGCTCAGGTACGGGGTACAGCACAAAAACCCGCTGTTTTGCAGACGCTAACTTGTTTATTGCCCTATCAATATTTTGTAGTAGTTCGACAGATTTCTCATCAAACTTCAAGTCGTCTAAACCTAGATAGTTTGCATTAGTTCCGCCAACAAGTTGATAAGAATATCTATGAACAAATACAACGTTCTGAATGTTAGGCTCGTGCGCGATGAAGTCAATTGAGCTGTTGTACCATTTAGCACATTTAGAAAATTCATCATCTTGTCCATAAGACGCCCTACACCCAGAGAAACTAAAATGCTTTAAACTTTCATTTGTATCTTTTAATTTCTGGCCCAGTGCGTAAGCAAGCTCGACTGCGTGACTATCTCCAAATGCTGCCCACGTTACTTTTTCATTAACGAAGTATTCGCAAGCTTCTTTGGGATCTTTAAATTCATTTACGTGGCACGAATCTCTATAAGGACTAGCTTTGACATCATCCAATAAGTTTTGATATGCGACCGGATAGCGGTCGATAAAACCGTCGGTATAATTTGAAAAGCTTCCGGTCAACGCTACCAAAACTGCAAAGACTAAAGGTTTATTTGTGAAAGCTGACTTAAAAGTACTTTCTTTTTTGCTGAATTTAATTGTTTCAATAAACCGATAACTTAGATATCCCAAAACAATCGACAGGAGAATACCCAATACAGCATAAGCCTCGCTTAATTCATTTTTATAAATTACCACCACTATAGGCCAATGCCACAAATAGATAGAGTATGACCACGCCCCCAAAGGTTGAAACAATTTATTATTAAGCAGCGCGTTCTGGTTTTGATTAGCAAGAATAATTAGATAGGCACCGGCTACTGGCAGCAGTGCAGACACACCCGGCCAACTGGTACCCTCTGAAAATATGAAACAAGAGACGAGTATTAATAAAACACCTAAAAGCGCTGATGTTTTGCTTAACGCTTGACTCAATTTAATGGGGTATAAAAATGCTAAACCACCTACTAGCATTTCCCAGGCGCGTGTCGGAAGCACGTAATATGACAAGCTAGGGTTCTGTTGAGTAAGCCACGCACTCAGGAGTAAACTTAAAAGTGTAGAAACGACAATGAATACTTTTAGCTTATCGCGAGATAGCACTTTATTTAGCGCTAATAATACAATGGGGTAAAGTAGATAAAACTGCCACTCGACTGAAAGAGACCAAGTATGTAAAAGCCAATTTTCCAAAGAACTTTCAGCAAAGTACCCAGACTCGCTGTAATAAACTAGGTTTGATATAAATACAACCGATGATGCAGCTTGTTTGCTTAGCTTAGCATATTCCACTGGTGACAGTGCAACAAAGCCTATTAGCAGTAGACTGGCGCATAAAACGGCGAGAGCTGGAATAATCCGATTTATCCTTGCAAAATAGAACTCCATTAAACTGAAACGGTCTTTATCAAGCTTATTTATGATGATACTTGTCATTAGATACCCAGATATGACGAAGAATACATCTACGCCAATAAAACCCCCAGGGAGTTTTTCTTCGGCAAAATGGAAAATCACGACTGAAAGAACTGCTAACGCTCTAAGTCCATTGATGTCATATCTAAAGTGCACTGATTTGCCTCGGTTACGTCGCTTCAACGCTTTAGTTTAAGCACAATCCGTACCGATCTGATGTATATTTACTTTTCGGTAAAATTCTCTAAGGCATTAATGTTATTGAAGCTAAGGTTCCGCTTACGTACTTTGACGACGAATAGAAGAACTACAAAAAAATAAAAGCTAAAGTTCATTGTTGGCGAACTAACCTTCACCGTTTCTACACTCGTTAGGGTAAATCTAACGGTAGAATCTACAGGATAAGTAACCCCAGCATTTAAATCATCTACCCTTTCAATAAGTCTAAGTGAGCCACCGCCGCTTTGGGTATCTGAAGTAAGGTCGTTATCGAACCATGAAACTGGTGATGAGAAGTCGGGCATTTCGTCTCGTAATAAGGTGTCTTCATCAAACGCCAAGGAATCATTGATTAAGTCGCGAAAGCCGAAGTTTAGGTGCAGTGTTCTTTCTAAGCTTCCATTTGAAAAGAGGGTAGTTTTTCTTGCGTAATCTTTAAGCGATATACCATCGCCGATGTGACCGTCGTCAAAAGTTGGTCCATCGTACATTTCTAACAATTCTTCGGGGTAATACTCATCGTATTCTGCCTGATAAACGCCTTCGTTGTTGAGTCGAAAGAGCATATCGCCAAATTCAACACTAGATGTTAATGCTGGGCGGTCGTTATCATGAACAGACCACCAGTAATAGCCTGTCTCAAGTCTGCCACGAATTGGCGCTGAAGTGTCTAACGTGAAAGAGCCCGTTACCTGTTGACCCAGTAAACTAACTGCATCGAAAAAAAACTGCTCTGTGTTTTCTACCTCAGAAACAAAGCCGTTAAAGCTGTAAGTTACAATTGCACTGTTTACAGAGAAACTTGAAAAGATGAATGCAATACTGCTTAGCAGTTGACGATAAGAGATATTCATAAGGCAGACCAAGTGGTTGCTTGAAAATTATACTTTAGTCTACTGTTAAATGTGTTGCTAGAACTTCCTTATTGGACGGTGCGTTTTCTAGATAAAGTTGTAAGTTCTTCCATTGCCTGTTCAAAACCCACAAAATTTCGCCATTATCAGCTATATAGGGTAGCGGTAATGTCAGTCACTCGTGTAAACTACCGCTTTTATTTCAGGCAAGCCTTAGCGCACAGAATAATTCTTCCTATGCTTTGGCCATGCA
>VMHT01008340.1_pt1 | contig 32845 bp, 54 predicted proteins | sample 4693611 | NCBI WGS metagenome assembly VMHT01 (sample SAMN12280063, study PRJNA550983) | marine metagenome | isolation source: seawater sampled from same location over 5 years 0.02-0.2 micron viral filtrate | place: USA: collected off the coast of southern California halfway between the port... ...
ACAGAATTTTTTATTTGCTCTGTTTTAACAGTAGCAACTTCTGAACCTCCAGAAGCTTGAAAAATATTTAAGGCCTGTATCTCTCTTAATACTGGTGCTTGTTCAGTGGCTTTAAGAAATTCATCTTGAGTAACTTCTCTTACACCTTCAATTCTAAAGAAGTTTACACCGCCATTAACTAGTCTTACAGACGTTCCATTAAAGATATAACCTGTACCTTCTTCAAGCCTAGAATTACTTAAACTGTCTTTTCCTGCTCTAACTAAATCAATCTTTACTATTCTGCCTTTATCTTCCGGAGCAAAAGTAAACGTTGTTCCATTAAACTCACGGCTTTTTCCAATAGGTCCTATACCTCTTTGAAAAGCTTTTCCGTTAAGACTAAAGGATTCGCTAAAAGACATATGTTCTACTCCTCAGGATTAATTGGATCATTATCAACACCAGTGCCAAGTTTCTTCATTGTTTCTTGTGCAAATGCTATTCTTTGATCTGTGTGCGCAAGATCTTTGTTAGGTCTTTCATATTTATTTTGAAAAACTATAGTGGCATCTTTAAGAGTAGTTGCACTTCTTAATTGGCCTATCCCTAAATATGGAAGAGTCTCTAGTTCATGTTTAACAAATCTCAATTGTGTTTCCATTTCTCTGTAATCTTTATTTATTCTACCAGAAAACTTTTGAAGTTCACCAAACCTGTCACCCGCTTTCTTTGCAGGATTCCACTGAGCTATTCCAAATGATCCTTCGTCTTTAAATCCTGACACTGCCGCAGGATTAATATCGCCTCTGTTTGCAGTTGCTCCAGATTCTACACAAAAGTTTCCAATCATACCACACGCTTGTTGAGGTGTAAATTCGCCACCTTCAGGCGATATGAAAAAGTTAAATGCTTTTTCAATATTAGTATTTCCATCTATAGGAATTGATACAGAAGGTAATGATTCATCAATTGAATTTGTATTTGTTTCAATTTTTGGAATAGAACCTAACACTAAAGGAAGTTGTGAATTCTTTCCATCAAGAAATACGCCAAAGACTTGTGCTCTTATTTTCAATTGTGAGTTTGCGCCTTGACCAGAACTACCGTCTTCAGTTACTGGTACACCAACTTGTGCCCACGGTAAATCATCATCAGGAATATCTTCAACGTTATCAGTATGAATACCAATTATTCTTACTTTGACTCTATCGAGTTTTAAAGGATCAACGTTATTAACAACATATCCTATGAACCATCTAGTTTCATCTCCGTAATAATTTGCCATTATAATTCAGCCTCCACACCTAGCGATGCAACTCTTCCACACATTAATTCGGTAGATACACCTTCATCTGAAAAAACATGTTTTGCTGTCATTATAAGATAATCTCCAGATTTCTTTAAATCAAACTTTGCACTTTGATCATCTGTATAAGGACTTGTGTCTAAAAATCTAAGCCTTATAGTTTTACCAACGGTATAGTTTGCATCACCAGTAATAAATTCTCTTCCTCTTACTGTTATGACCAGTGGTGATTTAATTAAAAATTCTTTTAATGAATCTCTATTAATCTTTTTAGTTTGACCACCAACAGTTTTTTCATCTTGATAACTTTTGAATGTTGTTCCTGTCGTGTCATAAGCTCCAGATGAAGCAATTTGAGATATAACTTTTGAAGTATGTTGACCAATCTTTTTATCTTTTATTTTAAATTCTGGAGAATGATTGTATCTAGAATTTTCTCCACCGAGAGCATTCTTAACGATCAACGTCTTAAAAACGTTATCAACATCGAAATCAACATTTGTAGGTATGCCTTTGAACGTATCATGAAAAACATACTTTGCACCTACATGGCCATTCCTCATAATCTTTAATAAATTTTCTTGAGATTCATATCTGTATTTAAATATCAAATATCTTTTTACAATCTCATTACCATCACCAGCACTAGGTGCATATATGTAAGGTTGCTCTGCATTAATGGGTTGTTGAGTCAACATTTTTTCTAAATCTTTTAATATTAAATTATCTACTCCAAGAGCCGAAAAGAAAAAGAAAGGAAGACCATCACTGGTAGTAGCTCTTTTATTCAACCACGCACCGGCTTCTAAAGGATTTAAATTTGGAATTATAACTTTCATGTCTTTCACATCATCAATTCCTTCAATCAATACTTTTTTGTCTAAAAAGTTTTCTATGATTGTTTTTATAATTGATGTAGGAGAACCAACATAAGATTTACTAATATTTTGACCTGATGAATCGAACACATGGTATTCCATCAAATGTAATACTACAAATTCTGTTCTTTCGTCGACTCTTACTACATTTTCAATCTTATCAACTAAGAACTCTTTGGTAATAGTATTAGCAGATACTGTTTCTTCTAAATGTTGAATAGTAATAGTTAATTTTTCACCGCCTTGAAAATCAACGTCTTGTAGAATATTTTCTTCTTCTTTGAAAGTCAATCTTGCAGTTAAATAAGGTTTTTCGATATGTTCATAAATCGTAAATTCTGAAACTAAAGTTCTTATATCAACTTCTGTATCATTTCGTGTTGATGATATAGTAGCTTCAACGATTAAATAATCGGTACTTGTATGCGCAGATAATTCCATTTAGCCCCTTAGTGACTTTTTAAAGCTTGTCACTATTCCATTAATTAAATCCGGTTTAATAACTTTAATTTGTTTTAAATTTTCATTTACGGCATGGTATACATCTTGATGTGTTTTACCAGTGAGTAAAGCACCAGGACCTACCGTAGGATCAATATCAACTATAGTATCAGTACCATCTACGTAATGACTTTCTGATAAAAATTCTTTTTCCGACGATACGGCAACAAGAGTTTCTGAGACACCAGATGAATTAGTAGAAGTAAAAGTTTCTCCTCCACTTGCAAAGGATACGGTTCCTTCTACAATGATTTGTCCTAGATCTAAATTTCTTCTTATTATTTTACCGCTTTGTGCAGATGTATTACCAGTTATTGTTTGACCTATTTTAAACTTAGTTGCAAAACTTTCTCTAGTAGTTATAGCAGTATTCGGAAAAGATTTTTGTATGTAAGTAATTAGTTCTTGATTAGGTAAAGGCCAACCTTGTTCTCTTAAATCATCGTTTAAAAGATAAAAAGTCCAATAGTGTAAAGGCGTGTCATACAATTGTATCGATACTTGATCTGGTCTAAAACCTTCTTGTATCGTATGTTTGTTTGCAAAAGTAAGATCATTTTTAATTTGATCCACTATGTCAGCATATACAGATATGTTTTGAAATGTAACGGGATCAGGTTCATCACCGAAGTTGTAACTGATATTTGAAAAGTTGCTAAAATATAACATTAGAATCCTCTCTGAACATCAAGCGATTTAAGAGTTTCATGTTCAACAAACGCCATAGAAATATCTATCTCATTTGGTTGACCATCATTTCTAAATGAACCACCTGTAGGATTAATTGTTGCATTAAAACTTCTTAAGTAACAAGGTTTTATCTTAGGTAAATTTTTATTTCTTCTTCCTTGAAACTTAAATATTATTTTAAATGCATTCGGAAAATGATAACCTATGTCTGCAGAAGCAGAACCGAAGTTTACTGGAAATCCTCTTGGATATAACTCTTTTCGAAAATGTTTAATTATTTTTTGTACAGTTCTTGCTTCTTCTGGAGAAGTTGCTATAAGTTTAAATTGAAATTGAAACTCACGTATATTAACTCCTCTAAATATAGCTCTTACATTAGGATTAACAATAAACCTATTAGCAAGAGTTGTTGCGTTTTTAAAAGATTGCAATGGCATAAATCTGTTGTTTACTTTTGCAATTGCAAGTTTCAATGAGTCTGTGACTCCTGGTGAGAGATTTTTACTAGTATCTCCACCACCTAAGAATGTATCAATTAAAGCAGTTCCTTCTCCTTTGATTGCTTCAGCAGCCGCGCCTAAACCTGACATGCCACCTTCTATTCCAGCTAATGTTGAAGCACCTAGTACGCCTAATTCAGCATTTGTGTCATATCCAACGTTATCAACAAAAGACATACTTGGAGGAAAGTACATTGTAACTGTTGGTTCACCTTTCTTAGGAAAAAAGCTTGTGCCAGATCTTACATTTGAAGAAGATTTTTTAGCAGTAGCAGCCTCAACCTCAGTATCTTTTTTAGCTGCAAAATTTAATGAAGCAGCGTCATCAGCAAAAGCTGCCGTGTTGGCTCCTCCGCTACCATCTGCAATATCTGCAGAGAATGTTGTTGGTTGATTAGTAGCACCTAAGAAAGATGCATTTGCATCATTTGCTTGTTGAAACCCTGGATTTTTACTTCCAAAATCATCAACTAATCCTAAGCCTGCAGCTTGATTTCTAGCATCATCAGCTTCTTTTAATCTGGCCTGTTTAAGATTATCTTCTTGTTGTTTCATATGAGACTTTTGGCTCTTACCGGATTCAGGTGTGGTATACTCTAAAGTTTGAAATGATACAGTCGCAGCATAAGCAGGATTACCTGATACATCCAATGGATATTCTAATGTGCTACCACCAACACCAAAGTTTTTAAACAAAGCACCTAATAACGATTGACCAGCTTCTGCAAAATCATCGAGTGCACCTTCAACGTTACTAAAGTTTTTTATTGGATTCTTTAATCCACCTCCGCCTTTAAGTGTTTCTCCTAAAGGTCCAGCTTTATCTAGTATTCCCATGTGTAATCCTTATAGATAATATTAAAGTATTATTTCTTTATTTATAACGGTTATCATGGTTTATTCTGGTCTTTACAAAGCGAAAAACACAACCAAGTACAAAGGTGACTACACCAATATAGTATATAGGTCTTTGTGGGAGAAAGCTGTATTTCAATGGTGTGATAAGAATGATAAGGTAAAAGGCTGGAGTTCAGAAGAAATAATAGTTCCATACTACTATGACGTCGATAAAAAATATCATAAGTATTATGTTGATATGAAAATTGTGTTTGAAGATAAGACACTACTAGTTGAGATTAAACCTGAAAAAGAAACAGTACCTCCAGTTGGACCAAGAAAAACTAAAAGATATATTACAGAAGGCTTAACATATGTTAAAAATATGAATAAGTGGGAAGCTGCAGATAATTATGCAAAGGATAGAGGATGGGAGTTTCAAGTATGGACTGAAAAAACTTTACAAGAAATGAAACTTTTAACTAAGCCTGTCCCAGGTAAACTTAAGAAGTATAAACCTCTACCTACATATCGAAAAAAGCGTAAGAAAAGATATAAATAGACTTATGAGTAATTTATTTCAAAGATTAGAACTTGAAGCATTTAGAAAAGGTATTACACCTCGAACACAAGAATCTCGAGACTGGTTTCGTCGTCGTGTACAAAGACTTACAAGAGTGAATCGTGAAGCATTAATGAGAGAAGATGAGATTAATAAAGTAAGTAGTCCTTTGCTTGGTAGTATGATGATGTTTTTCTATGATCCTAAGCTTAAAGACAAGCTTCCATACTACGATACTTTTCCATTGGTTATACCAGTTGAAAAAGCAGAAGGTGGATTTAGAGGTTTAAATTTACATTACATTCCTCCAGTTTTAAGAGCAAAGTTTTTGGATAGTTTACTTGACGTAGTTAACAATAAAAAATATGATGAGTCAACGCGATTTACTTTAACATACAGTTTACTTAAAGGTGCATCGAGATTTAGATTCTTTCAACCGTGTTTTAAACATTATCTTTTAAATCACGTTAAATCTAGGTTTGCTCAAGTACCAGCACCTGAATGGGAGATAGCTACATTCTTACCAACAGCAAGTTGGAAGAAAGCTCCTGCAGGTAGAGTATATTCAGATTCGAGGAACATATCAAATGGCTAGTAGTGTAGATGAATTAAAAGCTTTAGCTAATACAAAATTAGGATTTGCTCGAGCAAATAGGTTCTTGGTCACAATGCCAACTAGCTTCGGCGGAGGCGGCGGATTATTAGGTGGTATAATTGGAATGTTAACAGGCGGCGGAGGTGGAGCATCTGGTAGAGAATTAAATATTCTTTGCTCGAATGCAACTATGCCCGGCAAGGTTACATTAACTAATGACAGAAGAATCGGAATGGAATTTCAAAAAGTAGCATATGGGTATGCCGTCGACGATGTTGCAATGACTTTCTATTTAATGAATGATTACGGCGTAAAAGAATACTTTGATGCATGGAGAAATACTGCAATTCCAGAAGATGGAGCCAAAGCATTTACAAGTAACTACAAGAGTCAGTATGCTAAGTCTATAACTATACACCAGTTACGTCAACCATTAAAAGGATTTAGTAAACAGGTTGGACCAATTAGGTTTAGTGGTGGAATAGGTGGAGGATCAGTTTATTCAGTAGAGTTACTGGAAGCTTTTCCTGTGTCAACTAGCGCAATAGAATTAAATAACGAATTAGATGGATTAGTTCAATTAACTGTAACTTTTGCATATACAAATTGGGCTCGCGCAAGTAGCACTCAAGGATTTATTAACATGGATATTGATACACCTCTCGGTGGAATTGATATATTATAAGGAGTAGAATAGTATGGGATTACCTAAATTAAATGACGTACCAAAGTATAGAGCTGTGGTACCTTCAACAAATAATGAAATTACATTTAGGCCTTTTTTAGTTAAAGAAGAGAAAATTTTATTAATAGGTTTAGAAACACAAGACGCTATGCAAATAGCTAGTGCCGTAATGGACACGGTTAAATCATGTGTATACGAAGAATTAGACATGAGGTCTTTAACTTCATATGACATTGAATTTTTATTTTTAAAGATAAGAGCAAAGTCAGTTGGAGAAACATCTAAGTTGGTTTTTAAATGTAAAGAATGTGCAACTGAAAATGATGTTAGAGTTAATATTGACGATATAAACATAAAAGTTGATAACAGTAATAATAAAATTAATATAACTGATAAGATAATAGTTGAAATGAAGCATCCTACTTTTAGTCAAATGGCGGCTAGTGAATCACTAAACGAAAAATCTCCAACAGTTCAGGTGTTTGGATTAATAAGAGAATCAATAAATTCTGTCATGACAGATGATGAAAGAATTGATATGAGAGATATTGAAAAAGAAGAATTTCAAGAATTTATCGAATCAATGACACAAGAACAGTTTACTAAGATAAGAGAATATATTGAAAATATACCTAAGTTATCTCATGATATTGAATTTGATTGCATTAAATGTAACACACATAATGAAATTAAAGTGGAGGGCCTGCAAAGTTTTTTATAATAAGTCTATCTCATAATTCATTAAGTAATTATTATGAAACTAATTTTAACTTAATGCAACATCATAAATATTCTTTAAGTGAGATAGACAATTTGATACCATGGGAAAAAGAAGTTTATGTGGGAATGCTAATAGATCACATAAGAGAAGAAGAAAGCAAACAAGAAAGAAGATGACATGGCAAGAAGATATTCAACATTAGGTGATGTTATTGATCAACTTAAAACGAACAATGACTCTAGCATAGATACAACGCAAGCAGTTGATAGTTTACATAATACTGTATCAAGTTACTTTGTTAAAAAATCTAAAATAGATCTTGAAGCATCTAGAGAAAAATCTACCGCCAAAGCAAAAAAGGCGGCTGGATCTGGTATCACTGAACAAGTTAAAAAAGCAGATAGTGGTTTACTTGGAAGCTTAAAAGGTTTAAAGGGAATAGGTTTCTTAGGCGGTCTTGCATTATTGGCTAAAGTTGTTGGAGGCGGTGTCATAAAGTTATTGGCAGCATTAGGACCTGCAGGTGTTGGATTAGGTGCATTCTTTCTAGGATTATCTAGTGCAGAAGCCATCATACAAAAATTTGCATCAAAGGATGCTGGCGAAGGTATAAAAAAATTATTACAAAATTTAGCTGCAGGTTTAAGCGCTTTTGGTAAAAAAGAATTCTTAGCATTAGGTACCGTTTTAGCAGCAGGTATGATATTCCCAAAAAGTACTGTAAAAGGTCTAGGAGCAGTTGGCTTAGGCATGGCTGCATTTTTTACTTCATTAGCTGGAGCAGATGCTCTAATGTCTATGATGGGCGGTGATCAAGGAGAAAACTTAAAGAAATTATTAGAAAATCTTGCAGGTGGTCTTAGCGCATTTGGATCTAAAGAGTTTGCAGCACTAGGTGCTGCTATGGCATCAGGCGCGTTATTAGGTTTATTTCCTGGAGGTGCTCAAGCAGCTGCATTAGGAATTGCATCAATAGGTGTCGGTATTGGTGCTTTTATTACGTCTTTAGCTGGATTTTCTAAGCTAGGTGCTGTATTAGGTGTTGATGGAAGTGCATTTAAAACTTTAGTTACTAATATAGCTGGAGGATTAACAGCATTAAATAAAGTAGAAGCCGAAGGTTTATTGAGTAAAGTCGGTGCAATTGCTGGAATTGGACCTGCTTTATTATCAGCAATGGTAGGCTCAGGTGGTGTTCAGTTAGTTGATAATCTAATCGATGGCGCTAAAAAAATTGTTAACTTTTTATTTGGAACAGACCTCAAAGATCAAAAGACAACCAGAGCAAATATGATTCAATCCATGGTTGATGCTATGGAACCTCTCAAAAGTATTGATATATCAGTTGCTGACAATTTAGATAGGCTTAGTGGTGCATTAAAGAAATTTATGGATAACTTAAATGACTTAGGAAAGATAAGTCTTAAGGGATTTGAAAAAAGTGTCAAAGACATGATTGCTGGAATGGGTATTCAGCTTGATTTAATTGATAAGATGGCTAATGGTGGAAAAGTAGGTAGTGGATATTTTGATGGAATACCTGAAGTTGATTTTGGCAAAGGATTTTTATCTCCAGACTTGAAGGTCGATGATTTAGTCAAACAGATGAATAAAGTAAATATGATATTAGGTAAGACTAATACAATACAACCTGCTAATCAACTCCAAAAAAATAATATAGATCCAGTTGATACTGGAAAATCTACAGCTCCTTCTGGTACAACTAACAATAATAGTAACTCTTCAAATAATAATGTAGTAGTAGCACCAACTAACAATCAAACAATAAGCAATAAAAATACAACAAATGCTTTAATATCAAATGGCCCTGCAGTTGATATACAGGACCAGTTGGTTGTTGGATTTGGTACTTAATCTTGCTTTGCAAGTTTAGAGAAATAAGATAAAGTATCCTCATCTTCACTACTCATTTCTTCTGCAGTGACTGGCTCAACGGCCGGCTCAGGATTATTTAACTTAATTTCTTCTTTTACCGTATAGGCACCAGCAGTAGCTTGTTCACCTAGTACTCTCATTAGTTTTGCTTTAAGCTCATCATATGGTTTATAGTTTTTAGGATTAGTGAATTCTGATAGATCATGCATCTTGCCATAAACTTCTTCTAACTTAGCTTCATCAGAGTTTAATAATGGAGCTGCAGAAGAAAATTCTGATTTATCATAGTTTCTATAACCTTCAACATTCCTGATCTTAAGTTTAAAATCAGCACCTTCCCAAAAGTCAAATGGATCTATTGGTGTTTCATCGGCAAATGCAGGATTCATAAGATCATAAATCTTATCAAAGATTTTCTTACCAAACTTATATAAGAATACCTTGCCTTCGTTTTGAGGTGCAGATGGATCACTAACTACATAGATATTAGTTACGTAATGTAATCTTCTCTTTTGAGTTCTTGCTCTATCTTTATCAGACTCAATACCTGAGTTCCAAAGTCTAGAGTTAAGTTCACCAACTGGATCAGGTTGACCTATTGAAGTAAGTGAATTTTCAATATACCATTGACCGGTAGGACCTTTAAAACCGTGATCCCAATATCTTACAAAAGGAATATTCTCTTCCGTACCAGGGAGGAACCTGATGACGGCATAGCCATTACCTGCTTTATCAACAGTTGGCTTCCATATTCTATCATCAACGTATGATTTAGTTTCACCACTATTTGTGGCTTCTGCTGCTTTAATAATTTTACTGATATTAGAACCGCGATTGCGTTTAAGTGTTTCAAATGACATTGTATTGTCTCCTTATTACTGAAATATTAACTGAAATATAATCTTATATATACACAGTGTTTAGTTAAAAAACGATGAATCAATAGCATTCTTTTTTGGTAAGAAATTTAATTCCATCGCTTCTGCTTCAAGCTTATCTTTTATAACTGGTGATATGAACTTTCGAATGTCTTCGACTTCAATATCGTTAGCTTCACAGACCTTCAGTATTGCATCCATATATGGAATCTTGAGATCTGCTACGGTACTTTCGATAAGCTTAGTGAATTTAGACTTTGTTAAAAATTGTTCTTCTATTTTCATTTGTCTAAAACCCTTAATAATATTGTATCATTATTGATTCTACCATTAGGTACCTTTGTTTTTGTTTTAAGAGTTTGCCAAGCATCATCAATTTGCTTTGGTGTTTTCTGTAAAACAATCGGTAAGAAATCAAGTGGTTTACGTAGACATATAGTTCTACTTGAACCTTTTGAAAAATTCTTAATGGTTGAACCAGATATTTCAAATCCATTTACACTTTCAGTGACATATTCAATAATCATTTTACTTTTAGTATTGAATGTATATAACCGAGTTTTTGTTGGTATTTGAATTGGATTGATTGATACAATCTTAAAATCATTATCCTCTTTTTTGTATTGCACTTTAGCAACCTGCTTATCAATAGATTTTGGTCTTTTGATTTTAACATTTCTTGAAGCTTTAGTAGCAGATCTGATTCTTTCAAGATCTTCTAACATTGCAGTGCATATTTTAATTCTTTGATTGAGGACCGACCTTTTAAGGTGGGAGTAACCTTCGACAGCTTGTTCGCATCTTTTGTAGTATGCGTCTTCATAATCAAGAAGCCAGCCCTCAATCATAGGCTTAACGTGACTGATTGCAGTATTTGTTAAGCCGTGGAACTTGAACCTATCGTATATGTTAATAGTGGCATCTTCACCATCGATCCACTTATCTTCTAGTTCAAGTAATTCTTGCATAATAGTATTATTAATCTTACGTATTAATTTTTCTTGTGGTGATATAGTTATTATATTACTTTTAGCTTTTAGTTCTTTTTTCTTTTCATTGAATAAGACTTTACCTTCTTCAATAAGAGGTATGATTTTATCAAATAAATGATTTAAAAAATCAGCGGCCTTTGGAGACTCAATAGTTTTATTTAAATTATTGTTATACCAAAAAGCTGTAGCTGCATGATGTGTATATGTAAATTTCCAGTCTGGATTAGCTAAAATATATTTAGATGGTTGAGGAAAGTTTTTCTTAACCCATGTTTTAACTTGATTAATACAATCTTTCTTATCTACATTAATATGAAAATAATCTTTTACTGCATCAAATCCTTTATCAATTGGAACACCAGCTAAACCAGTTCTAGCTCTTGCTCTTAATACTTTCTTTTTAGTCTTTTTACCTTTTAGTGCTTGTAATCCCATATTAAACTCCCATTTATATGTTGTGTGTGTTGATGTAATCGTGTGTAGCGCCAATAACCATATTAGGATATTCACCTAAGTATGTACCAGCATCTAACATTTCTTTAGTAACTAAGTGTTTATGCATGTGTTCTATATTATCATAGTTAGCAAGAATGTCTTTACCTAACTGATCAAACTCGTGATCAGTTATTAAATTTTTATCTAGCTTATAATATGCGTAAGAACACATTAAATATTTTGCTATAGGATTTTTCATTATGCATGACCTCTTAACTTAAGAGACTCATGCATTGCATCAGTATCGGTGTAATACTTATCCTGATGAGCAATATTAATCTTAGTTGATATAGCAGCTGCCAACCCGCTGTTTTTTTCGATAAGCTTTTGAGCAAACTCATCTTGGTGAATAGGTGACATTGCTTCTAGTTGTTTGATAATTGTATCATAATTAAACATAATATAAACTCCCGATTTTTTATTATACTTATATTCTACCATAGTTTTCCGCAAATGTAAAGGAAAAAATGCATAAAATGCAAATTAATTTCTCCTCATAGTAGAATATTCTTTAGGATCTGCATCTTTAGTTACAGGCACCATATTAGATTTATGCATAGTAGCGATACCAGTAATAAATGTACCGGTATATGCATTTGTTTTAGACTTACCAACAACTTTACCAGTGTAGTTGCTTGTTGGTAGAGAACGTGAAAGCTCTTTGTAATTAGGAGCTTTAATTCCTGAATCTTTATTTTTATTTTTAAGCTGTGATGGATGTACACCACGTGACATAAGCCATTTATCATGTTCAGCTTGAGCTTTAACCCAACCTGGTTTACGGAAAGGCTTTTTCTTTTTAGTACTATTATTATTGTAGTAGATTGGTAATAGATGCATTGTCATTTTTCACTGCTCCGAATAATTTAGTTAAATCAATATAACCATAATTGACGCCAAATAATAATGCAACTATTAATATTATTATAATAGCATTACGATAAAAGAAACCAACTATGGAAAAGAATACACCTACAATCAATGCACCAGCTACCGCGAAGAAGAGGAGTTGAAGAAATAGTGGAAGCATTGATTGTATTTCTGATGGACTAGGCATTTATAGCCTCCAAATTCTGTGGGGCGGCGATCAATACATCTAGCCTTACCGACCGATGGGTCCGCCCCATGGTAAGACTAGGGAACGTTTTATACTCCACCGATGATTCCCTGGGTAGTTCCGTACCTGTAAATCCCGCTATGCTTCTACTTCTGCCTGATGCAACTTTTCCATCACATAACTTGGTGGTTGCTTTCGCTATGTCATTAATTTTCTCCACTTTTGTTTTCATTTCTTTTTCCATTTTATAGATATATTATACCACAGTTTTTCGTAAATGTAAAGGAAAAAATGCATTTAATTTAAAAAAAGTGATTAACATATTAACTAAGTTCTATACCTTTGAATATTGTCAGGACCAGAGATGCTTGACATCTCTGGACTTTTATTTTTTAAAGCACGAAGTTCTTCGTTAAGTTCTTTAATACGCTTATATAAAGCATACTTTTCTTTAACTTCTTCTGCTATCTGCTTTTCTAGCAGTTCGATTTTAGTGAATAGATTCTTCGTCATCTTCTATATCCAATCTAAATACAAACTCCATACCGTTATCATTATGAGCCTGATGAACCATCTCGCCTAGCGTATAGTTTTCATCATCGACGGTAAAGATAATTTCATTCTCTTCGTCAAACTTTTTTAGTTTTTCTTTTTTAAAATTTATTACATTTGATTTTTTAGACATTTAAACTCCTAATTTTTTATTATACTATTATTATACCACACTTTTAACTTAATGTAAAGGAAAAAGTGATTAACCTGTTAAATGTTTTGAATGAATTCTACAACCTATAAAGTTGTTATAGTAGTCATCTCTAAACAATACATTGTGGTCGAACTGAAGCTTTGCTTCATAATAAGACATTTCGCCTTTTGTTTTACAGAGTTTTAATATTTCACGTTTGAATCTTTCTTTTCCGTGTTGTTCCACAAGCTGGCGTACTTGATTGGATGATCCATAGTAATCTTTCCAGTCTGATTCAACACGTGTTCGTACACGTCTCTTACGTGTTTTAGTGATGGGTAATGTTTTAGGTTTCCAGAAATTCTTCTTTCCAATATATTTTTTGTTGGTATGAATTTCTGTGAGTTGATATACATAGCCTTGATATTCTTCAGGTGTATCTTCAAAAGTTACATTATTATAAGTCCACGTCATCTACTTCTTCAGCTTCAGCTCTCCTACCACATATTGGACAATACTTTGGTTCTTTATATGCTGCCACGTAGGAAGTCTCATCGCATTCTTCGCATTCTATCTGGTAGTCTTTCAAGAATTTGTTCCCTTCTTTCTCGAGTTGCATTTCCCCATTCAGCAATTTCCTGAGTAGTTCTACCGCAACCTATACAAAAGTCCTCTTTAAGAGTACATACTTTAACGCACGGTGAAACTATTCTAGAAATCGATTTCACAGGCACCACCTGCACAGGCGGCTGCAGCGAGTGTATCAACATCTGTATACTTTCTTTCTGTTATGTCTTCTTTCCAGTCGACGGTTTTTAAAGTTGATTGAATCTTATTCCACTTATGTAATAAGTATGCGTCTTTTAAACAATGTTCAGCAAGTACTTGATCTGAATTTAAATAGTTATCAGCAAACTTACCAAACCTTCTTATCCAATCTCTTTTCATAGCATTTTCTGATGACTCTAGAGATAAGTCTTCACCAAATCCTTTTGCTGTAGAACATGCATCCCATAAGTTATTAAAAACTTTAAGTGCGTCTACTACCATGCCAGATGCAAATACAGCAGCATTACCATATTTCTTTACCATATCTTTTGCAGTAATAACTGCAGTGTTTGGTGCTTGATTATAATCTTTGTCACCAGTCATAGGTAAGAAAGAAATACCTGCAAAGGCATTACGATTTTCATATACATATTTTTCTACTTCATCCCAGTCATCTACTATGATTGTATTAGATACATTATGTCTTACACCCTTATCAGCACATAACTCTTCATTAGTGCCAGCTTCAACCCAATGCTTTTGAGCTTTCTTAACTAACTCTAGATGTTTAACACCTAACAAATCATCTTTATACAAAGATCCTTTATTTGGTAGTATAGGAAATGACACTACGACATCTGTACCACCAGCAGACCATACTGATTCTTCAACCATGTACGGATTAGTCTTCATAATTGCTTGAGTTATTTCTGACTCTTTATTCATTTGCACGTTTCTAATATACATGCTTGAATGCTCGGCGTGAATACCGGATGCAGTTTGTAATAACACAGAAGCGTTACCACTTGGCTTGACACAAGTTGTTCTTGCTGCAGCATTGATTCCTATTATTCTAGCAACTTCTCTATTTACGTCTTTAACTATTTGCGCACCTTTTTCTAATATCTTTTCATTGAAAAGAATATCTGGATTGTTCATCCATCCTGTAATTGAAACTCCAAGTAAAGCCTCTCTATCAAAAATAAGTTTTGATGTATCGGTTAAAAACTTAAAGTCTGTGTACCCCGCTTGTAGGGTACCGAGGATAGACGCTGCTCGGCATGCCTTGTAAAAGTCTTCCTCGGTATTGCATTTGCCTCCATTGATTTCAGTAAGGTTGCAACCTTGCCAACCTGACTTCTTATTGATCTGCGGATACATACCAATCTCCACGCATGGATTTGTAGTATGTTCTTTAGATTCAACGAAGACGAACCCTGGTTCGCCAAACTGCTTGACAGATTCCATAATCTTGCCAAACTCTTCTGGTGTGGTCTCATCTCTTACAATAACTGCAGAGTTGTTTGACCTACCTCTTTGTGGATTATCCATAAACCAGTTACCAGTTTTAGCATTCATCATTTCTTCATCGTCTGGTGAAAAAAGACAAATGGTTGCTGATCTTCTTACGCCACCAGATAATACAGCATCTGCTGCATGCATAGTAATGTCGTAAGCGTTTATTGGTTTTATATCCATTGGCTCTTTTGAGTCTAATACAATACCTTGTAATAAGTGTTCTATTTTGTCTAAAGACCTACGTAAACCGTTTGGTCCTGGCGCTTTAAATCCACCTGATATAAAAGCACCTTTCGGTCTTATTTGCGATAGATCGAAGTACACTCTTCGTCCTTCGTATTCCGGATATTTACCTCCGCCTACAAAGAAAGAAGACATTAACACGTCTAATGCTGAAGCCCAACCTTCAATTGAATCTTCAACTATATAACCTTTCGCTTGTTTAGTTCTATTTTGAATTTTTGGTAATTTTTTAATGTGATGTTTCTGTACAGAAAATCCTGCACCTGCACCACATAATAAAATATAAAACACCTCGCCAAAGAACTCTGGTCTATTAACGTAAGAAGACGTACAATTGTACATCCTCATTTGGTGTTTCATTAATTGATCTCCTCCAAACTGGAGTGCACGCTGAGCACCAAGAACTCTTTGTTCTTTATAGGCAGTACGTGCTTCGTCTAAATATTCAGTTAATTCATTCCCATTGCTCATATAATTTTTGTCGTGCATTTCAATAACACGATCAACAGCCTCATCCCAAGATTCATATCTACTATGACCGTCTTTAAAACGCGAATAGCCTTCGTAAAACTTAGTTTGAGACAAAAAATCTCTTGTGTCAACAAATTGTTGCATCTCGTTTCCTCTTATCTTTTTTGATTGTTGTATCTATTATATATTAAAAAACAACTTTTGTAAAGGACTTATTCACCATCTTTTGAAAAATATTTTTCTATCATTTCAATTCTATCATAAGCTGCTGACATCTTATTTAATTCCTCAATCACTGCTTCTGTAACATCTGAATGTTCACCAATACCTGCTGGCATTGTTTGATACACTTGTATATTTGCTTTGTGAACTTCTAGTTCACCTTCGGCTTGTTTCCTTGCCGCTATTATTATTTGATCGCCTACTTTCATAATTATCTCCTATATAATTTTTGCGTTTACTTTTCTATGTTTATTCCAAGCAACAAATCCACCTATTCTTAAAGCCCAATAAGCTAATTTATTTAATAGATGAAATCCATTTTGCTCGATGTTTATATCACGAAATATTAGATCTGCTTTTTTCTGAGTAATATTTCCTATAGTTTTCTTCTTATTTTTTTTCAATAATGTTTCATACTTGTATGCAAAGTCATGTACTAATCCACCCATTAACAATACACCTGTAGGTGATAACCATGTATGTAAGAATTTTGGAATAGATGCACCGTCAAAAGTAAATCCTGCTGGAATGACATACCAATCTCCTTCAATTCTAAAAGTCCAGTCTTCTGCGACTATCCAATTACGTGTACCTATTAGCCACATCCATATTGCTCCCCAAAAACCTTTACCTGCTGTAGGTATTGCTATAGGTTGTAGCTTTGGCATTTCTTTATATTCAAATCCAATAATGACATCATCACAATCAACACCGAACATATTAATTATAAGACCTATAATAATTAGTACACCAACGACAGTAAACTGCCACCAAGTAACAAGTTGATCTATTATAAATTCCATTATTTTTTCTCCTCTTTAGGTTTTACCGCTTTTTCATAGTAAAAAATAACTTCATTTTGTTGTTCTATATATCTCTTTATTTGTTCAAAGTTAATTGCTAAGTTCTTAAATGACTGTGGATCTAAGCCATATATTACAAACTCTCCCATGCCAGCTTTAACTTTTTTAATAACTTCTGGTAAGTTCTTTTCAGTTATCACAGTAATCTTAACATCTAACATATTTATTGGTTTAACTTTTTGTGCTACAGCAATAGTAGGAGTTATAACCTTTTCAACAGTTACTATTTCTTTTTCTGGTTTCCAACTACAACTACTTAGTAGCAGCGTTGATGCCACCAAACATTTTGTTAACCTGTTCATTAATTCTCTTTTCTTGACCTATAGGATCTGCTAAACTATTTTTAATTATATCAGTTTTAGCAAGTAGGTTTGAAATCTTCTTGTTATTTTCTTCAGCAATAGTTAACTTGTTATTTAAGTCTTTAGTTAACTTAATTTGCTTTTGCATATTTTCTTGGAGTGCTTTAATTGTAGAATCTTTTGCTTTAACTGCAACTTCAAGCTTTGCGTTGTTATCACGTAAGGTTGCCATACGTTGCATAGTGTCATTGTAAATGAAATATGCACCATAGCCAATACCTGCTAATATAGCAAGTACAAATAAAAAGATATACAGCCTAGCCATGATCTTCTATGTATTTTCTAAATCTTTTCAGTAGTACTGGAAACTTATCTTTTTTTCTACGCTTGTCATGCATGGTTGTAGTTTTAATTCTAGGCCCCATTGCTGTAGTTGCTGGATTAGGTATTGATGAAGTTGTTGTTCCTCCACCTGAACCAAGATCTTCACTTGCAGCTTGAGCAGATGCCATATTTTCTGGAGATGGTGCACCCTTCTCACCTTTTTTTCTCATTCTTTTACCGCTTGCTCTTCTCATTCTAATATTATGCCATAGACCTTTATTTTTTTCTTCTAATGATTCTTTTTGCATAGCTTTTGTCTTCTTCTTCATTTTGTTTATAAAAGCTCTATATACAGCTGCAGGTCCGGCTTTACCCATGACTTTCGCTCTTTGTTCCATTGCAATTGCTGCTTGTATCTGGTGAGCATGTTTTTTACCAGAGTTCTTAATTTTAGATACTGATGCCTTTGCATCATCTACTGTAGCAAACTTCAAACCATGAATCGTACCTTTTGGATTCTCATCTGTATATAAGTCACTATGTTTTTTACTATTAGCTGGTTGTCCTTTTTTTCTTGGTATTCTTTCAGTAGCTTCATGCATATCAGTGTTTGCACTTTTGCCAGATTGTTTAACAACTCTTAAAGGATTACCAATTAGTCTTTCATATTTTTTATGTGCGGCTTTAGCTTTTTCTTCAGAACTGTAGTAAGCAAATACATATCGAGACTTTGGAGCACTCGGTTGTACTAACATATGTGTATATGGTTTTACCTTTGCTCCTTTTTGTCTACCAGCTATTCTCATCTAATTAACTCAGTTGCAGTTATGTAAATTTCTTGATTAGTTTTAATATGAGTTGCCTCATATACATCAACGCCAAATACATCTCCTACTGGAAAACAATCATCTTTAATTCTAATTTGATCTTTAGCCCAAACCAATTCACTACATGATTTATTAAGTAACTTAGGATTGTTAACTCTATAAACGCCAGGTGATAGTTGTTTATTTTCTAATAAGAACCATTGATTGTTCTCATTTAAAAAATCCAATACTTCTATGTTACATTTTTCACAAATATCTTCTAAACCTTTTTCGCTGAGGTTTGCTTTTTCTTTAACGAGATAAAGCGCTGACGCAAAAGATCCGAGTTTACTTCCACCTCCTGGGAGTTTGGCAGTGAGCCTTTTGATGTTAGCCACAAGGCGAACGAAAGGAGTATAAGCAGACTTTTTGTCATCCGTGTCAAGTTTCACGTTCCTATCTCTTTTTCCATTTTCATCTATAATACCTTCTTTATATGCGTCCCAACTCTTCCAATCCATAACCATCATTCTTATGAATCGAAATGCATATACTGTATCAGCTACACCTTTTAATATACCCATTAAACTTTCCTTAGTATGTCAACAACATATGGATCCATAGTAATGCCAGTGAATTGATCATTTCTAATATAGTTTAAAAATATTAAAAATGGTTTTACTATAGGCCAATGTTTGTCTTCAAGTTTAAGCTCCAATATATCAAGAGCTGCATCAATACCGAACATATTAAAAATAACTATAAAGTGATTTAGTAATAATCTTTCAGCCAGTTCATCTGTTTCAATATAACGATTGAGTAATCGCTTTATATACTTAAATCTCTTTAAGTCTTCATAAAACTCATCTATATCAGCGAACTTAGGATTCTTATAATGCTTAGCTGCATACAAGAATAAGTTCTTTTCAGTTAGTTCTTTAAAAATCATTACAAAATTATATATTCAATTTTAAAGAGCTTCTTTTAATTCTTCTATTAGTGCCGCTTTACTTTTCCTTCTATCAAGTTCAATACCGTGTTCTCTACCAAGAGCTTCAAGCTGAGCCTTTGTCATTGCTTCATAGTCCCATGATAGATTATCTTCTGTCATCAATTCGACTTTAGCTTCTTCGAAATTTGTCGGAGCTTCTTTCAACATTACTGGCTCTTCTGGCTGCCAGCCTAAGTATTCGTCGATTGCCGCTTCCGATATTTTTCTAGAAACTAAGAGTTCTCCTGTTCTAGGATGTCTCCAACCTTGTGGTGTTGGTACCGCATCCTTTTGAAAATTTGGAGGTGATATGGCCATTTTTATTTCCTTACATTTTATGAATATTTAAATCATCTTTTTCATAGCTACTGTCATAATGCTTCTTTATGAATTTATGCATATGATCAGTGTCTTTATGTCCAAGGTGTATAACTGGGTTGCCTCCACCAGGACCTTTCATAGTATGAATTTTAGCTTTCATTCCAGCTGCTTTAGCTTTTTTAACCATGGAGTGTGCGTTCTTTTCACTATCCACATCAAATTCATGTGTAAATTCATACACTACAGAAATAGCTTTAAGTAAACTATCAGATACTTTACTACCTGATACTCCGTAATTTTCCATTGTTTGCACTTTTGCAGATGGATCTTTAACAGGTGTTGCACTTGGTTTAATTGCTAGATCACCAACATTTTTGTCGGTTGATCTCATCTTCTTACCGGGTGCACTTTTCTTAATATTATCTGCAGTATCTTTCGCAGCTTTCATTCCGTCAGCTTCAACACTCTTTGGAGTCTTAAGCATGTCCATTGCACCTTTAGAAGACTTTTGTTTTTCATCATACTCTTCAGGTTTAGTAGCGCCTTTGTAATGAGCGGCTCTATCACCTTCGTATAATGACATTAATTTTTCTCTAAAAGTCATTGTGCTCTCTTTCTTTACTGATTCTTTTTTCTCTTTTTTCTTAACTCTTTCACCTGTTGAATAATGATAATCATCAGCCTCTTTCTGATCTGCAATTTTATTTGCAGTATCTTTTTTCATAGTGACTGGATGAGTCTTTCCACCAAAGCTGAAATTCTTCTTTCCTTTTTTAGCCGCATCTGCTGCAGCACCATGGAAGGCAGTTCTTTCATTTGCTGGAATATCTTCAGGTATATGATACTTGAAACTTTCTTCCATTTCTATCTCCTTTACATCCATACGTGAGTTACGTAGGTTCCTATTGCTGCGGCAACAGCCACATATACAACTTTATTTATAATGCTAACAGTCCTTGCGTTTTCATCACAAGTTTTCTGTATCTCATCTAGTTTAACAGAGAGTTTATTCATACGATCTCTCATATTATCGTGGTCGTCTTGTAATGCTATTATCTTCTCCTCTGCTCTTGCTAAAGATATCATAGCATCTGCTAACTTATCTATTTTAGACTCTATCCTGTCGAGTCTTGTTTCATTTGTTTCTGTAGCCACTACCTTTTTCCTTGTCCTCTATATCGTTTTAAACTTCTTCTTTTATGTTTATTCATAGTGGAAGTAGTTGGCTTACGACCAATAGATGTACCATGTTTTATTGTTTCATGTTCTAAAACAGTTTTAAAAGCTTTTGCCATTACTCACTTTTCCAAATAGTCCACACACCATAAGCAATTGCTAAACCTGCTGCAATCTTCGCTAATGGCGATAAAAATAATATCATAAGACCAAGAGCAATACAAACTACTCCGTCCATACTTGTTCTCTCTTTAGTTCTTTCTTTTATCCAGTTTTTAATCATTAGTTGTCTACCTTTGCTCCTGCTCTCCATTGGAAACACGACCAATAGCGAGCTTTGTGTTTTGGACCTGGGTTATCACAGTTGTGTCTTGCACGAAATGATTTTCTTCGTGCTGGATTATCTCTTTTAATACTCATGTTTGGATCACCAAATCTTACGACTACAACTTTACCGCTTGGACCTTTAACATATACTTTAAATTTTTTATTAGGATTTTCAGAAGTTCGTATAGGGTCATTCAACTTTACAGTCTTACCTTGATATTCTGCTTCAGTGATTTCTAAATTGTCATATAGATCATTGTTTTCACAAAAGTTATCGATCTCTTCTTCTCTATATTTTTTAAATTTATCCAAACTCATGACCTGCAATCCTTTTCATTTGTTTATTAAACTCAGCTTGCCCGGGCTTTGTCTTATATAATTTTTTAGTAAGACTACTATCTTTCTTACCTTTAATGCGATACTTAAAACCTTTTTCTTTATGTTCAGGATCTGTGGTCTTTACAAGTCTTCTCTTATATTGAGCTCCATAAGACTCTGGTCCTTTTGGTGCATCTGTACCTTCATTCTGACCTGGCGTTTGTTTCTTCATTAATCTTACAGATTCAGGTGTACCATAATCATATTTGTATTCAGCAACTTCTCTACCTTGTGCTTTTTGTCTAAAAGCTTTTTTCTTCTTAGCGTCTGTGGTTCTTTCTACATCTTGAATAAATGAAGGTTGCTTTACAATCTTTCTTAATTTTTGTAATAAAGCTCCAGGCGTTTTATCATCCATATACATATCAGGCAATCCTGCAATTGATACTTTATAACTACCTTCTTTTCGTAATGCTCTTTTTATAAGCTGTTTTCTAGTATCATCAGCCTTTGCTACAGTAGTTAATATCTTTGCTTTTCTATCAATCTCTTTTGCGCGTTTACCTGTTGTTCTAAACATATCCGGCATCATTTTTTTACTTGGTCCTCTTAAGCCACGAGCTAATTTCGCTTTAGTTTTTAACTTCATAGACAATTCGTTCTTTGGCTCGTTTCTATCAAGTTCTGGTTTTGTACCATTACGATTTATCTGACCAAATAATTTTAATGAACTACCTGCAAGCTTAGCTTCTTGTGGACCACGTTTAGCATCAAGATAAGCAGCAATCGCCATGTCTCTTTTCTTCTTATCGCTCTTACCTTTAAACTGAGGAGCCTTCGATTTCTTAAAGTCTTTGATGTAAGAACCGATTCCGTCTTTTGGATCTAATGGCATTAGTACCTCTACTTTGCGTTCATTGCTTTTGTCATTTGAGTGATGACTCGTTTCATATCAGTTTTTGGAATTTGAATATGCTTACCCCTACCTCTTCCATAATTGATTTGAAAGGTTGGTCCTTTTTTACCAGCGAACCTATCAATCTGAAAACCGGTTATGTCATCAGTATACATATTGGTAGCTTCTTCTATTGGCATTTCATCAGGCCATGTAGCTTCTTCTGAAGGTTGTGAATTTTCACGTACCTGTTCTATTGCTTTTCTTAAACTCATTTCATGCTCCCTACTTTTTTCTTAGACATAAATTTTGTATCAGCTGGTGCAATCATACCTTTCATGCCAGAACCGGGATCATCCTTGCCGTGATAGCCTTGAGCAAACCCAGGTTTCAGTTTCTTAACTTTTCCACCTTTAGCTTTAAATGCTGCAATAGCCGCGTCATGAGTTCTCTTTTCTGCATCAGACATTGCTTCTTTTTTCATAAGTCTGTTTGTAGCTCTGTCCATACCGCGTACACGCATTGCAGCTTTTCTTTCAGGACTTTTCATATAGTCTTGATCAGGCCCGCCTAAACGGCTTATTGCATCTTTATTACCTTGTTGTTGGCCTTTGTGATACATATCTCTTGCAGCCTTACCCATATAACTTTTTGCAAGATTCTTAGATATCTCTTTGACTTGTGTATTGTCTTTAATATCTTTAGTTAAAGATTTAACTTGACCTGAATGAACTTTTACTGCGCCTTTAAGACCTTTAATAACCTTCATAACTGTGGCTGTGTCTTTTTTATCAAGTGCTTCATTTTGTTTTCTAAGAACTGCTGCAACTTGAGGATGCTTATGAATATCTTTGGAAAGTCTATTCATAGCTTTAACTGCACCTGTCATATTACCTTTTGCATACCTAGGATCTGATGCAATACCGATTGCTTGTTTAATATGCTTAGGATCATGAGCTTCACCAAATGATTCTTTTTTCTTTTTACCTTTACCACTAAGATCTGAATCAGCACCATAATAAGTGCCTTTACCTTTTCCTATATAAGAGTTGACTCTTGCCATTGCCCACTGCTGAGGTGTAGTTCCTGGCCTGTGGCCTGTTCTCCAAGCAGCCATGCCTCTATTGTATACCTTTTTAAGTGTTCCATAAGATATACCAGACTTAGCCGATTTCTTTTTTAAGCCTTCATTTTCGAGTAACTCCTCGAAAGCTTTTTCATAAGTTGAAAATTTAAGCATCTGCTTTACTCCTGTTTTTAATTTTTCTTACTTTGGCTCGATCTAACATTCTGGCATGTTTCATCTTATCGACCATTTTTTCTCTTTCAATTTTTTTCTTTGCAACCTCTACTGCATCTTCACCGTACATTCTTCTATACTTTAAAGTATGCTTACTTAGTTTTGTTTTAGCGCCTGCATCACCTGGTGCTTTCTTATAAGCTGCTGGATTATCATCATCATATTTTGAATACTTTTTAAAATGTGCAAGTCTTTTCTTCTTAGTTGATTTTGCTACTCCTTTATAGTAAGGTGCAGGTTGTGTACCCGGTGCTTTCTTAACATCTGGATCTTGCTTAACTTTTTTAGGTGCTTCTTTTTTCTTTTCTAATAGTTCTATATCTGACAACCATTTTCGATATAGCTTTCCACCAGATTCTACGATAACATAATTAGTTCCAAGACTGGTAACACTAGCGAGCTCGTCACTGCCCATGACAGTAACATGATCACCAATATTAAACAAATTTCCTTTAACATATGCCTCTCTTTTCTCAGAGACAGGCTCGAAATGTAACTTATTATAATATTCTTTTTGTTCTTTAAGTCCCATACCTTTTCTTACTTCATTATATACTTTCTTTGCGTCTGCATTTGATACATTCCGTGGCAGCCCCTGTGAGAATTGTGTGAAGTCTCCTTCACCTGCTAGTGATCTCATCTTAGATGCTGACATTCCACTAATATCGTCTGCATCGGGGTCTCTGTCTCCGGCTGAAATTACGTTGATTTTATTGAAGTTATATAGACCGTGTCTACCTTTAACTCCATTATATTTTTTTAATAAGGTGTTGAACTCATTTATTCTATCTGATCCAACTACCATTGTTATATTTTTAAATCCGTCATTATACATTTCAGTGACCGCGTCAAAAACATTTTTAACTTTCTTATCAAGCATAACACTTCTTGCATGCTTAGGAAAAAACTTACGAACTGTTTTAACTTTATATTTAAAATCCAATGGATTTTTCTTTTTATCTGTTGATTGCGATAAGTAAACTCTATAAGGATTCTTACCAGATTTTTTTGACAACTCATTCATTAATTTTTCATGACCAGTTGTAGGAGGATTCATACGACCAAAAGTAAAGAATGCGGTCTTCTCTTCCTCTATCAAATAATGTTTAAATGAATTTATCATTAACCTTTCTTTCTTTGTAATTCTTTCTTACGTACATCTTTAAATAACTTCCTAGCCATTCTTTTAATTCTTGATTGCAATGCTGGCTTAGCAAGTCTTTTTTCAATCTCTTGCTTTCTTGCAAAAGTTAAGTCTTTCTTAGGAATACCTCTAGTTAGTTTTTTAGCAAGATCATTTCTTGCTTGTCTCATTGCTCTTTTTTCAATAGTCTTTTTGTTAGCCATCTTTTTCATGGCACGTTTTCTACCAATAGCAATACGTGACTTCATTCTTTTCATAAGTCGAGAACGCTTCATTCTTTGTTGTAAGTTTAAAGCTTCATCCACATCTACTTCTTCTTTTTTAGCTTTCATATCCATATCAGCTTTAGCAGCCATTTTCTTTTTTTCTGCATCATCTGTTTTCTTTTGATTCTTTTTTTGACTAGCTGCTGCTTGAAATCTCATTCTCATCATTTGATCTAAATCCATAGCTTCATTCTTCTTTTTAAAAGGTTTAAATCTACTAGGATTAGATTGTTTCTTTGGACCATACCTGTTAGTAACTGTATGGGGTTTACCGTTGATGTGAACTACAGCTTCACCTTCTTTATCTACATTGCCGTCCCATGTTCCTGCAGCGTGTGCTTTACGAGCTGCTTTAACTTTTGGATGATTGTCTATTGATTCTTTTTTAATAACTTCTTTGTCTGTCTTTACCATTCTAACACCGACTTTCCCGTCAGGTTTCATATATTTTTCTGGCTTCCTATCAGCACTTTGTACAGAAGAATTCATAGCTTTCTTATAATCAGAACTGTAAGGTGCGCTATGTATTTTCATTCTCATGAATTTACTGGTGCCTTTTTTACCTTTGACAGGTTCTTTTAAATTAGGAAGTTTCTTGTCTGTTTTCATAGAAAGTTCAGAAAACGATTTTAGTGGGGCCATTAGTTCCTCCCTGGTTTATCCCATCCTTTTATAATTTCTGGTGAAAAGTTTGCGTATGAGAATTCCATACGGTCCACAATTTTCACTGCATCACCACCAAGTTTATCAATAGCGACATACCCTTCTTGACCAGTTACCTTATACCCATCACGAGTCTTAAGAAAAGTCTGAGCGCTATTTAACTTATTTAGTATATTTATAATTTTTAGTTTTGCTAGAACTATAGATTTTTGTAATTCAAACATCATTTGCAAACTAATTTTGTTTTGAGATGAAAAAAATTTCAATAGATCATCTAATTTTTTCTGTTGAGCGGTCTTACCTTTTTCGCTCTTTCTTTTATCTATCTCTTTTTGAAACTTCTGTTGTATGTACCTGATTAACTTTTCAACGTGGGCTTTGGTGTTACCAATGACTTGGCCTTTTCGTACAAAAGTATTATTAAATGTTTCAATAGTTTGAGCAAGGTCTTGATTAGCTTCGATAGTACGTAAGGTAGAACCAGAAATTTTATTAAATATCCTGCCAGCATTACTAAGATGTGCATTCACTTCCTCCGTATCTTTTTTAGTCATAGTAAATTGTGTCATATCTCTCAACATTGCATCTTGTGACCAAACATTTTTAGTATCACGAAACTTACTTGTATTCACGCCGTATGATGCTTTCATAGTTTCAAATGAATTTCCTGTATATGTAGTATGCCAAACTATACCAATCTTTGCAGCTCTTACTTTCTTTGCAGCTTCAGTTCCTGCAGGTATTGCATACACAATTGTGTTAGGGTGAAATGTTACGTAAGGTTTACCTTTAATTTTTTTTGTTTTAACATCGCTTGAATCAAATAAAAAGTCACCTTGTACAACTCCTTTGATGCCAAGCTCTGGTAAATACTTTAATGCAGCTTTTAATTTTGTACTAAGATCGCCGCTAGTATCAGCATCAACGTCAGCATCAGTCTTGTATACTTTTGGAGTGGCGTTGAATATTCCTTTTTTAGCAACAAAAAATTTACCATCACGAGGATCGTTACCGCAAAAAACAGCTGGAGCTCAATCCCATTTGACACTGACATTTCCATCCTTAACTCCTGCTACCATATCTCTTAATGAACGTAAAGCGAGTATTGCTTGTCTTGTACCATCGACTCCACCATAAAGAACTTTATCCTCAATGTGAGTCATATGAGTATTCTTTTGTTCAGTTATAAATTCTTTAAAATTAAACATTATTCATATACCTTTGCATATATTGATGATATGTCAAGTTTAGAACCAGCATAATTCACCATGTCTGTTACAACTAAATCCGCTTTACCGTTTCTCATATTATCAACTAAATGAAACAACACATGTATTGAAGCAATTTTACTATGAACTTCATTTGCAAGCTTTTCTGTTAAGCCTTTCATGAATTCTTCTTTAGTAACTGTTGGATGTATTTTCTTAACCATGTTGTATATTGGTAGAGCATTACGGGATTTTTCACCGAGTTTATTTAATTCCATTGCCATCTTTTTAAGCTCAGCGTTTGAAGGAAGTGTTTTACCAATTCTTCTTTTAATTGAATCAGTTATCTGTGTATATCCACCACCACCGCCTCTTGCGGTTTTTAATTCTAATTCAAATGTTAAAGCGGCAAACTGTGATTTATTACGGATTGCGGCTTTACCGCCATCAAACTCGATATTAGCTGCTTTACCTCGCCAGAATTCAGAACCTTTTCTAGCAAAGGTTGCCATCAATCGTCCACCTTTAAACTTATGAACATCAAGACTTTCATCTTTGTTTTCTATAGAAACCTTTATGCCTTTTTTAGTTTGAACTTTCTTTAATGATATACCTACTAATTTTCTTGATTCAAATAATTTAACGAGTGCTTGATTGAGTTCTTGAATAGAACCTTTAGGTAGTTTATTAGCTATTGACTTATCCGTGGTTGCCCATATATCTCCTGGGTTCCACTTATCATTACTAAGTTTACTCATTTGTGAATTCTTAAGTGCAACATCTTTAGCTTTATAAATGTCATTCATAACTTTATCATCACGGTGGAATGACATATTTTTATTAATTAAATTTTTCTTTAGTAATTCTTGTGCTGTCCAATAACCCGACCAATGCCACGATGGATCTAAATCCATGACTTGTTGAAAGGTTGCTCCTTTTACAAATGTTGCGTTATACGCTTTTTCTAAATCTGAAGGTTGTATAGATTCAAATGTAGCTCTAGGATTATTAACCATAAATTCGCAATAAACACATTGTGTTATTTCTGCATGTGCAGTTTGTTGTGTACCTCCGCCTGAACCTCCGGTAGCACCACCAAAAACATTTGATTTACCGATTTCATTTGATTTAATTGTGCCAGTATTTGTTTCAAACTCTTGTGTTTTCTTTTCTTTTTCTAAACGATCAATTGCATCTATATTTGCTGGTGTATTCTTTATTATTATTTCTTTGCCTGCAATAGAAGGAACAGCTTCACCAGCTTTAACGATCTTTCTTAATATAGCTATACGTGTTTCTTTAGTCTGAGAATTTATTTTTTCCCATTCACCTGGCGGCATCTTCGAAAATTCGAGTATCATGCGCTCCTCCAAGTATCTCATGTATGATTTGAACTTTAACATACATCTATTTATAATAGTTCGGAGCTTAAAAAAGCGCCCTTACGGACGCATTATTAAGTTAAGCTGAATTTAAAATTTAGTTAAGAATCTTGAGATGTGATGTACCCAAGGTAGAAGCATTACTGCCATAAAGAGATTTGCACCACTATGAGCTATAGCTATTCGTAATGTATCACCTTTTGGCATGCCATCAGATACAAAAAAACCGGCTAACCAAATGGTGCCGGTGGTTCCAATGTTCGCTCCGAGAACTGCAGCAATTGCGGCAGGCAGCGGAAGAGCCCCACTGGCAACTAAAGCTATGATCGCCGTAGTTGATAACGATGATGATTGCCATAACAGTGTCATAACAATTCCACCTACAAACATATAAATCGGATTACCTAAAAAGAAGTTTAAGTGTTCTAAGTTTCCCATGGATTTCATTCCACCTGAAAACATTTTAAGACCTATATAAAAAACTACAAGTCCAACTAGAGCCGTCATTATGGGGTTGCCTAAATCCATCTTACATACCTTTTTAATTAATTCGTTCATACTAATATGTATTAACGACCACGCCGTTTGAATGTTACACTTTTGTTAAACCTTTTCTTTTGAGAAGAATTATTTCTTCTATCATTTCGATATTGAGGATCGTAGTTTTCGTATCCTCGTATACCGTTTTCTTTAGCCCATGCGGCAATCATTTCTGGTTTATGTTTTTTCACTTTTGAAACCTCACTGTATAATTTTTTCCATGATAATTAAAAGTTATAATTGAATGAGAATAGATAGTTTCCATTGACTCTTTATATCTTGTCGTCTTATTACAAACAAGTTTAGTACCATCATTCGCAGTACTGTTTTGATGACCAAGTAATCCACCGATGATTGCACCTGCAGTACCACCGTCAGGTAAATCTTTGGTTATGTTGTTACCAATAATGCCACCAATGATAGCACCCATAACAGCATCACCAGTTTTGTCTCCTGATACTTTTCTTTCAGAACAAACTTCGACAACCTGTGGTGTTCTTTTAATTACAGTTTTAGTATAATCTTGGACATTAACTTGATAAGGCTGATCTGCTCGAGCTTCTTTAACGAGATGCATTAATGCTAGGAAGAACGCAAACGCAGCCATTCCATACATTACAAAGCTTTTAGTTCTTTCACTCATTTCTTTAACTTCCATAAAATATACTCTTCACCATTTGCTTTCATGGTAATTGCAGGAACGCCTGATGGTTTTGTCTTACCAACGTACTCCCATTTATATCCGTCTTTCATTTGAGCGTTGGATGTTTCTCTAAACTCTTGTGTGTCCATACTGAACATTCCAAGAACTAATGCTACGATACCCATTATAATTCTCCTTCTACTTTACACATTGGGGTTATTGCTGTTTTATCAATATAGTCATTATTATAGTAAGTTCGTGTTATGACTTCTTTTACTAGTTGACCATTACGAATTTTAAACGTTGTGAGTTCCCTAGACAGTACACCTTCACTGTCTAGGAGATCAAATGCTCGTTGCAAAGGACCATCGGTCATTATGCAACCTCTGCAAACTTTAATGCTGTGTTAAGAGCATTTCTTTTTTTGATTTGGTTTCCACCAAACCATGAAGAGTAGAGTCTGTTATCAGAGTTTCTACCTTGTAGGTGATCAGTAACATAAGTCACTGAGTTGAAAGCCTGCCACCAAGAACCTTCGGCATACTTTGCGCCAGGTTGTTGTTCCAATGCATCGTAACATGCAATGGCGTTCTTGGAAAGAGTCTCCATGGAAAGAGATTTATTTTGAACTCTCTTATCCGCAGTTCTTGGATAAACTGTATTGTAGAACTCGACAAGAGAATCGATGTTGTATCTCTTGGAACCGAGAAACTCAGCCATTTCTTTATAAGTCTTCAACTTATCAGAAGCAATGCCGAGAGCTTTCTTAACTTCGTTTGCATTGAATTCAACTCTATGGCCAACTTTTACAGACCTTTGAGCCTGTGCCTCGAGTGAAAGGGAAAGTGTATTGTTACATACAACTCTGATTGGTGTAAATCTAATATCAATAGACTTACCATATAAGTGAGGGTTTGAGAAAAGCAAGTAAGACTCAACTTTATCACCACCGAAAAGATCAAATGACTCTTTGACTTTAGCCAAAGCCCATACCATCTGTCCACCTTTAAGTGAACCTGCTGTATGCATTTCCATATCACCAGCAAGAACATACTCTGAAAAGAATTCAAAAGCTTGTTCGTTCTGAACTGGATTCCAGATCTGACCAATGTTAGTCAAGACTTTATCGTCTGAACTTCTCACTAAGGCTTTCATGCCTGTTGCAACTTTCTTACCGTTTGGTAGAGTTGCGTATGAATCAATCTGATCGACCGTCCAGTCAAGACCAGCTTTCTTCATCATTTGGTTCGGTGTAAGATCGTTGCTGACTTCTACACCTAGGCCGTGCCACGGTACTTCACCTGCATACGCCATTGTTTCTACTTGATGTGCCATAATATAATTCCTTCCTTGGCTATTGATTAATTTTTTCGATACAACCGGGTGCAAGACCTTCGGTTGTACATGGATCTTCGATTGCGCCGACTACCATGACTGCGGCTAATATTATAAAGAATGCGATAAATGTTTTCATTAAGCGACCTCCTCAAAACCGATAGGCATACACTTAAACTTTTTAAATTTCCTACCGTCAAACCATAAAGTAAAAGTATCACCGACTGATGAGCTTCTCAAACCGTGACCACTATTTAAGTAGTGAAGGACGGTGACATTCTCGTTGGCATCGCTGCCGATCTTGTTTGACCAAGAACCATCGGTGTTTTGAGTGTACCTGAAAGCATAGTTCAATGCTTCGTTAATGTTGGTTGTTGGAACATCGATTGAAGCCGCGTTGTAAGGTACTGCTGCATCGTATGTGACTGTTACTGATATCATAATTTAAACTCCCGTTAAATAGTTAATTTTTTATTTTATAGATCTATTATACCACACTTTTAACTTAATGTAAAGGAAAAAATGCATTTAATTTGAATTTTTTTCATGAGTGACCGTGACTCGATACCCGGGCTTTTCACACCAAACCTCGACGGTGGTTTTCATCATGTCGATTGCGTGTTTCATGTCGTGGCAATCAGCTCGTGTAATCATCTCATCATTTCGAAATACGTATACGATAAACATAATTATATCGCCTTTGTTTCACTGAATAATATTTCTTTTGGATCTAAAGCGAGACACTTAAAAGTATCAAATGCGTTATCAGTTGAGTTTTTTTCACTGTAACCGCGTTCAACTACGGAGAGTGTAATTGATTTGGTGAGACGATCCTGAGTGTATATGCAAGTTTGGTATTCGTTCATAATATAAGTAGCTCCTTTTTTATTTTATAGATCTATTATACCACAGTTTTTAAGAGATGTAAAGGACTTTTTTCATTTAAGTCGCATTTTTTTTCGCAGGATTTTTTTTAACACCCTTGACTCAGTATCCCATGACTCGGAACGGAATCCTTCAGTTCAGGCTTCTCCGTCTCGTAGAAGTACTCTTCGGTATCTCCAAGCCTGTACTCATTACCATTCTCGACCTGATAGTATTCCGTAGACACTTTGAAGTCAGGCATCTTTGGTTTCTTTGGTGTCAAACTGTTATCATACACTCGCATCCGGTTGTTCGGATATAAAGCAAACTGTCCATTCTCAAGTTCAAGCAAGTTGAAAGACTTGTGCTCATCGGGTTGTTCCGCAGTAGAGTAATCAATCTCGTCCGCATGGATGTGATAGTTATCAAGAGTAGCAATATAAGAACCCTTTACAAATCCGTGATTCTTTGTATATACCTCGTAGTCCATAGATCCAATGAACTGCTTCTGTATACATGTAACACCGTAGTCCATGCAATTCCAGAACTGTAGGTCCGGTAGAGCCATATCAACTTCGGGTGTCTCGGGTGATGCAACAAATGCACTGATCGGTAACTTATCGAATAAGGCACCGTACTCAGGTAAGAATGTTTCAAAATAGAAGGCACGACCGGGTATGGATTTTGCTGTAACCCAGTGTCCTTCGACGAATTCACCGTGACCATCCTCGAGATCTCTGAGGTATTCACGGCGTACCCAAACCTTTTGGTTGGGGATATTACAAATTAAGTGGGATATCGTTAACTCCGTATTATATTAACATACTACTATATATTAAAAAAGGTTTCAGGCTGAAAAATTCTCGAGAAAAAAATTTTAATATAAAGCTTTCTGAAAAAAGTTTCTGAGTCTC
>VMHT01000561.1_pt1 | contig 32833 bp, 35 predicted proteins | sample 4693611 | NCBI WGS metagenome assembly VMHT01 (sample SAMN12280063, study PRJNA550983) | marine metagenome | isolation source: seawater sampled from same location over 5 years 0.02-0.2 micron viral filtrate | place: USA: collected off the coast of southern California halfway between the port... ...
CCCACGAAGCTGGGACAAGGTCAGCACATTGCTAGGCTTTGGCCTGCCAGAGGGTGCATTCCAACATGCGCTGTTCGGCACAGTCGGTGATGGTGTAGGCGCGGACTTTCTTGCCTACAAAAAGCTGACCACAAAAGCCCCAGCAATCAAGGATATTATCGCTGACCCTGAAGGCACTAAACTGCCTGAAGAAAGTGACGTATTGTATGCGCTTTGCGCTGGCATATCCGCCAGCATCAAGCCGGACAATGCGACACCACTATGCACATATCTTGACAGAATACCGCAGAAAGAAATGATTGCTTTTGTCATGCGGGATGCGCTCAAGCGTGACCCAGACCTAAAGCAAGCCAATGCGGTGCGTGAGTGGGCTTTGAATGGCGGAGTTGACTTGCTCAACTAAAATCGTGGGGGTTCGCCTCCCCACCTTTTTGTTTCATGTAACTTTTTCAGGAGAATATTATGGACACACAACTAAAAATTGCTAGGTCACGCACCCAAGCGTTGATACGAGCGCCATTCTATGGTGCGGTATTGATGGGCTTACCAAGCGAGGAAGCCACGGGTCAGACCGACACCATGGCAACCGATGGCAAGAGAGTGATTTACCAAGCTGACTTTGTTGATGGGTTGACCGAAGAGGAACTGCTTTTCGTCAACTGTCACGAAGCTTTGCACGTTGCTTTCTGCCACCATTTGCGGAGAGGTGAGCGCGATGCCAAGGCTTGGAATATCGCAACAGATTTTGCTATCAATGGCATCCTTATCGAAGCAGGCATTGGGTCAATGCCCGATGCTGGACTGCATGACCCGCAATACAAAGGCATGTCAGCAGAACGTATCTATGATTTGCTAATGCAGGAGCAGGATGCCAGCGGCACAAGCCAAGAGCCTTGCCCGTGGGGTGGGGTCACTGAACCTACCAATGATGATGGTTCGCCATTGTCGGCGGAGCAAGTTGACGCGATGGAGGCTGACATTTCTCAGCGTATTATCGCGGCGGCAGATAGGGTGCGCGAGGCGGGCGGTGACTTGCCTGATGCACTTGCTGACCACATTCACGAGTTGATGCAACCCAAGGTTGATTGGTGCGATGTACTGCGCCGATTTGCTGGGGGTGAACAGCCCGATGGCGTGACGTATCAGCGTGTCAATCGCAAGCACTTCCACCATGGGCGTATGATTATGCCCAGCATTGACCGTATCGGATGCGGCAATATCGTGGTCGGTATCGACAGTAGTGCATCACTGAGCCAAAACGAGTTGACACAGTTTGTCAGCGAACTCAACGCAGTGACCGAAGAACTGTCACCAGAAAGCGTGACTGTGATTGTCTGTGACACACGGGTGCGTGAGGTGCATCACTTTGGTCAGGGCGAGGTCATTGATGCGCTCGACATCAAAGGCAGGGGCGGCACACGGGTCAGCCCTGTATTCGAGTACATTGACGAGCATGGTCTGGACGTAGACAGCTTTATCTACTTCACTGACCTGTACGTCAATGATTTTCCAGCACCGCCCAGCTACCCCACCTTATGGGTCAGCACAGGCACAGACGATGCGCCATTCGGCGAGGTAGTCAAGCTGGACTAACGTGGGGGGCGCAAGCCCCCTACCTTTTCAAATCAAATCAGGAGAAAGATTATGGAAAAATTTAGACATGAACGCCCAGCAATCACATCCGATGACGTTATCTCGTATGCAGGTGGGGATGGCAATGTAAGCGTGAATGACCTCGCCCTCTTGGTTAAAGAACTTATCAACCTTGAGTGGGATGTACACAGGGCTTTGGAAGACGTTATAGATTGGAAAGAGTGTTTTGGTACTGAGGAGACAAGTAGCGAATAATACGCGGGGTAAGCCCCGCCTTTTCAGATGTGACAAAAGTTACATCTAACTTTTATCAGGAGATTATAATGTTAAAATGGCAGAAAAAATATGCAGGATGTTACGTCACAAAATGCGGCAAGTTCAAAGCGCAAGTCGTATCGCAACCCTGCGGCTTTGGTTCTACTTTTCGTACTTGGGAACTGTCAACGACTGACCCCCGATTTGACCGCTATTGCTCTTCATTAACTGTCTGTAAGGACAGCGACCTTTGCTATAACAATTTCTATGACACCTTAAAACTAGCAAAATATATCGCTGAATTAATGCAAGGAAAGCGGCCTATGCCTGAAAGCCTTACAACCAGCGGGGCATGACCCCGCCTTTTCAGGTGTAACAAAAGTTACATCTAACTTTTCATACAGGAGAAAACTATGAATGATATTGATAAGGTTCTCAGCAAGGAATTGCGCGAGGACATTGAACACATCAGGCGGCGTTATCAAATACCGTCTGAGTTGATGAGCCACTTGGCTCGTAACGGTGTGCGGAATACAAGGTGGTCAGACGATACTGTTATCGCGAGTTTCGTTGATGGTATTGACGACACGTTGGGTGACAATGCAACCGATGGCATATTGGTTTACTTGAACAACACTATGGACGTAATCAGAAACGCCCGTGAGAGGGTTCGGGGAGAGAGTGCAGTCGGCAGGTTTGTCAAGCAGGAGCGTGAAACGATGTACGAGTATCGTAAGCGAAACAAACACACGACAAAGGACTGTTTTCACAGCGCCTTCCCACGCTTTCCAAGCCACATCAGCACCAACAACTACTGGTGCGACGGTGTTTTGTTTACGTTTGGTAAAGAGAGCTATCAAAAGCTAACGAACGACTTGCATGAGAACGAAGGGAGTGCTGTGCAGAAAGCGTATCACTCGTATAATGCCAACGCCAGCAAGGTCACCGATATTGTCGAGGGTTACTGCCAGAGGGTTGATATTCTGCGCGACGATAAGTTGATTGAGACTGGCTATATCGTCAAGGTCGGACTGGACTTTCGTCACAGAAAGCGCAAGGACTTGGACAGTGTGCGTATCTCAGGCAAGGACTACCTTGTCACCCATGCCAAGAAGGTAGACCACCCGTATGTCGATGAAGATGGCCGGACATGCTACGAAGCCCATGTGCTTGGCGTGAGCAAGAAAGAACTCGACTACAAGGTCGGGTATCTAGTTGTTCACACTGGTCACAACAAAGTCAGCAAAGCCTTTGGCGAAGGTGACACTGGGGCGAAGTCTGCCAGCCAGTTGCTTGACCGCAGGCTCAAACAGTCTGTTGTCGATACACTGCTGGACAGTTTCTAATGGGTGCAGACATGGATACATCACAGTACAAACTGCGCGGGGGAAGTCTAGAACTGACTTCCCTTCAGCCCATTACTGAGCGGATAATGCGTAACCGCATAGCCGATGTCAGGAAAATTCAACCAGAACTCAATGGGATGAGCGACAATATGCTACGCGCCGCTATGCTCAAAGAGTTGAACGCTGAGATTTGGATTAACAAGCACTATCAGGTCGCTGTGTATCGCGGCAAGGAAGCCGATGAGTTGGTGCATATAGATGAACTCAAGGGCAGGTGCATGTGGCTCAGTATCAAGCGGCGTGACAAGAAGCCTGTCAATAATTGGCAGGACTTTCAGACAATCAAGAACGTCTTGGCTGGTGCGGATTGCGATGCAATTCAAATCTATCCAGCCGAAAAACACTTGGTAAATACTGCCAATCAATATCACCTTATCTGCTTACCTGCGGACGAGGAGTTGCCATTCGGTTGGAAAAAAAGAATGGTCAATACTTCCAGTGGATTAAGCACTGGGGGTGCAAGGCAGAACTACAGTGGCTCTTAATTGAGCCACCTTTTTGTTACATATAACTTTTTAGGAGAGGACTATGACAAGATTAGAGCGAATTGTTTTTGGAGCAATGTGCGTTGCAATGGGCTGGTTGTTTTCAGCGGCGGCAATCCAACACTGGCTACCATACACAGCAGGCTTGATATTTTTAACGGGCGGCCTGATAATATTAGGCATAGAGTTAGATAGGTGGCTAAATGGATAAGGCTAACTATAGTTATTTTAATACGGCTGTGTCTGAATATGTTAACTTTTGCAACAAACAAGGTCTATCAGTGCGAAACATCAAAGACATATCTATTGATTTGGATGATGGTAGTATTTCATTGTTAGATAAAGATGAAAAAACCGTTGCCATTTTAAACAAAGACTTCAATGTAACATCTGTAATTCACGGAGTGCGAACATGAAAAAACCAAATGTCATTAAAAAAAATCGTGACTATATGGTCACGCAGGTCGGCGGCAAGGACAGAACTCGGTTCTTGGTCGAGGCAGAAAATCCTTACGGATTATCGGACGGGTGCAATTTTATTTCACGCAACCACCCGAAGGCACAACAGGTATATCAGACTGGTTTATCAGCGGAGTACATGCTGACAGAATAAGCTGGCAATCCCTGACGGTTTTTCGGGATGCCGTAAGATATGTGTGTGTGCCAGCAATTTCATAGTCACCACATATCACCCGAACATAGCCCCCGCCATTAATTTGGTGGGGGTTTTTTTGTTGCATATAACTTTTTAGATATTCTTTTTTATCCAGCGGAACACAGCGTAGGCTACAAGAAAAACTACAATCGTGCCTATACCATCCACCCATGAGGTGTTGTTTATTTCTTCAATTAAATCTGATGTAATCCAATCCATATCTCACTCCTCAAAACGGGTAGTTAGTATTATAACTTCTGTCTTCCGACTGAGATAAGAATGGGTCATAAGTTTTTTCAGAGTAGGTTGACGTTGATTTATTGTAACGTAAGTCAGTCCGGCCTTGTTTGCCCACCCAACTAAAACGACACTTCCACACGACAATCTGAGATATGTCTGTCTCTGGGTCATTCCTGTGAACAGTCAGTCCGATATCTGCCTTGGCATAGAAAGCCGCACTACCCGATATGTCATGTCCAGTTGGCACTGGTATTGTTCCATCAACCAGTCGCTTCATCTTAGCTGGGTGTGCGACGAACCAGATGTGAACGTCGTGCGCTTGAGCAAACACCCGTAGCTTGGTCAGCATTTCACTTACCCAATCTGTCTCTGACATAGACCTGTCCCGCTCAATGTAATTGTACGGGTCAATCACCGCGCCTCGAATACCATAACGCAGAACAGCCGCTTTGATGCGCGAGATAATGTGGTCTATTGTGCAGAGAGAACCGTCCGCTTGATACACAAAACAGAAATTACTGGAGATAAATTCTTTGGCGTCATTCAATTCGTCGTGCGTCATGCGTGGCGTTGTCCCGTCAAAGAATGGCTTGCGGAGATACTTGCTTGCCAGCTTTGAAATGTGCAGGCTCGGCTCATTTTCAAACGAGCAGATTGCAAACTTCCAGTCTCTGTTCTCGGCTAGGTTAACCATAATCTGGTCGATGAACTCTGACTTGCCTGACGAAGGTATGCCAGTGACCACAGTTAGTTGCCCCTCACGTATCGTGTACAACTCGTCTACGTTTTTGTAACCAGTTGTCTCGCCCTGCCCAAGCCCGTGTGCATATATCTCGTCAACGTGTTGGAAAAAATGGTCGGGGTCATACAGCCCAGAGATTGGGAGCGGCTTTGCGCCATCAACCAGTCCGACAACCCCGTCAATCCCGTGTTCACACAAAACATCATTCGCGTCTTTGCAATCCTCTGGATAGCTAACGATAAAGACTTTGTCTTTACCAAGCCGCCTCGACAATTCTTCGGCAGTCGCTTCTCCCGCAGGGTCTGCATCACAAGCAATAACAATGCGCTCTAGCTCCTCGATTGTTTCTTTGTTGTCCCACAGATACTGAAACTTTTTATCGTCAGTCGGGTCAAGCTTGCCATCAACGACCTTGTTGACCGCCCCGTTTGGAATTGATACTGCGTGTATGCCTGCTTCCGCAAATGCAAGGCAATCCATTTCGCCCTCACAAATGACAAGCGTGTCACCTTCAAACTCACGCATACCGAAAAAGTTTTTAGGACTGCCCGAACACGCAAAGTTTTTGCTTTCAATGCTTCGTATCTTGTAGGCAGTTGCGAACTTATCAGAAAAGTTAGGGAAAGCGAGGCAATCCTGCGTCTCCCCGGCCCCGGGCAAGAAATGACGTATAGCCTGAACTCCAAACTTTTCTGCTGTCTCTTTGCTAATCTTACGAATACCAAGCCATTCGATAGCCGAATCATCAAGCGGCTTCAATAATAACTCAGGTGCTTTTGATTTCTTTGGCTCAAATGGCGCTGGCTTTGTGCGCTTCTCTACAGTGAAGCCCCCATCAACGCCGCAATGCCAACACTTGTACTTGACATCATTGTCCAGTATCTCAACGGACATTGAACGGTCTTTGTTTTTCTTTCTCTGATTACTGCAATGCGGACATACTATTCTATGCTGTCCAACCCGCAAGCCTCTGACCGCTTGCATGACAGGCTCCTGCTCGGAACCCATTTCAAATTCAATACGATTATCACTCATGTCTGACGCTCCCATGTCTAACATGAATATATTATTTTGATTTTCGGGGCGGGTCAAAAAAAGAAAAGTTTGATGCAACTTCTTATAAGTTTTATTCTAATAATGTTATTAGCTAATAATTATAATTCTTATAAGTATTATAATACTAATAATAAATATTCTCTGGGGCGGTCAAGTTATTTTTATGTTCTTCTAATTTTCTTCTGACGTTATCTGGCTCAACAAGCGCAAGCGAACAAACTAAATCGAAGTCTTTGCTCTCCATCCACTTGACTACTTCATCACGTTTCTTGGGGTCAGGTTTGCTCAGGTCGTAAATACTCTGGGCAATCACTGCCCGCCATAGCCTGCACTCTGATAATTGCTCTGGGGTCGCCTCTATCCAACCCCCACCATATATGCTTTTCTTTGACTTGCCTGTCATTTTTGTAAACCTTTCCCTGCATAGCATCCAAAATGACGCTCTCATCTAGGTCTGGTCGGCGGCTCGCATAGTAAATCATAATATCTACACGAACATCCTCTTCAAATTTTTCATCTAAATCAGGACACTGCTCATTAAATAATTTTAAATACTTAATAGCTTTAGCTGATTTTATAAACGCTGGTCTACCTTTTATTGTTACAAGCCTTCTGCTGTTTGATTTGCTGGCAGGCTCGCCATAGATGGTGAAAGTTACATCAAACTTTTTATACATTGTCGCACCTATTGACACATTGTTGTACATAATTATATATTCTTTGTCAGGAAGGAGCAAGCTATGAACAAATGGAAAGCAAACGTATCTAACTGGTGTGCAAGGGCAGACGACAGTAGCATCCGACACGCCATGGTCACTTTAGCTGAGAGCGAAGCGCAAGAAGGCAACTCTACTTTGGGTGTGGAGATATGGGAAACTATTATACAAGATGCAAAAGAAAATAAAGAATGGATGCTGGTCAGTCACATGCTAACTCACGGAAATAAAATTTTAGAGATAGCCGCAGACAAAAAGGCTGGCGATGCATACATCAAGAAACATTTAGAAAGTATGAAGAAAGGTATTTAGATGTTTGATAAAGACAAAGAAGAAAGCACAATTAAATTTGTAACTATTGATGGCGTTACACACATCATAGACACAGACAAGCAGGGCAGTGCTATGAACTATCTTAGCAAGGTCTTGGATGACAAAGAGATAGACGAGTTTGGCGAATGAAGTTAACGAACAAACACAATCTACCAGAGCCGTTTTTAGATTTTATCCGCAATGATAAATACTCACGGGGGTCTGCTGACATAAGCGTAACACAGCTTATCGACAGCCCCCGCGTCCGGTTGCTTAACACTATCGGTGCTGACGAAATTGAAATGGATGCGGTTGACCGTGTTTGGTCTTTGTTTGGAACGGCAGTCCATCACATCTTAGAAACATCTGACCAGACGGATGGCGTGATAAAAGAAGAACGCTTGAGCATGGTCATCAAAGGATGGGTGCTATCAGGAGCGGTTGACTATCAATATCATTATGTTCAGGGCGGCCCAAAAGTTGATGTGATTGACTACAAAGTGACAAGTGCGTGGTCAGTTATCTTGGGCAAGGAAGATTGGGGGCGACAGCTTAATTGCTACGCCCATCTTATTGAGAACCAATGCCCAAGCCGCGTGAACAAGTTACAGATATGCGCGATACTCAGGGATTGGCAACGGAAAAAAGCAGAGACTGACCCGTCATATCCACAAGCCCCCGTCGCCATGGTGGACATCCCGTTGTGGGATTACGATAAGCGAGTGGAATATCTTAACGAGCGCATGTCACTACACCAAGATGCACAGCAGGCGTGGGATACCCAACGGGGACTGCCGCCATGTAGTGCCGATGAAATGTGGGAGAAACCCGACACCTTTGCCGTAAAAAAGAACAAGCAGAAAAGGGCAATGCGTGTATTGAACTCTATTGAAGAAGCAGAAGCTTATATCGCAGACCAGCCTGACCCTTCGGGTCTGTCGATTGAAACTAGACAGGGCGCACGGACAAGGTGTGAAGGGAACTATTGCAATGTCTCAGACATTTGCCAACGCATGGGAGTGCAAAACAATGAGCAATGAACTACAAGGCTTCCCCCCATGGGATGCCTCTACTCATTTAGGTCAAGCAGTTATTGAATTAAATGAGGTGAACAAAAAGCATGGCGTAGATATGCGCGGTGGAAAAAAATATACGATGGTCAAAGACCGCGTAGAAATTTTCCGAAAATACTTTGGAACAAGTTACGGGATAGAAACCTCTATCGAATACTGTGATGACACATATGTCAGAATGAAAGCTATCATTACAGACCTAGAAACCAAGGCGGTAGTTGGCTCTGGTCACGCAGAAGAACTGCGCGGCTCGACCAACGTCAACAAAACATCTGCGCTGGAAAACGCAGAGACAGGGGCAATCGGCAGAGCATTAGCATCTATTGGCTTGGCTGGCGGTGAGTACGCTTCAGCAAATGAAATGGAAACGGTTGGGCGCAAAGAGACTGTGCTTCAAGAGAACCCGCCAAAGAAAAAATCCAAGCCAACCAAGGAAGCAAAGGCAATAATCATCAACCCCGATGGCAAGGAGACAGAAGTCAGTGTCCAAGACGATGGACGGATTGAGGACTTTGTTCTTGAGGCTTTCAAGGTATTCATGCCTGATTGCGATACGGATAAACACCTTGACGATTTTTTAGCAATGAACAAAGAGGCCATAAAGGTTCTTGAAAACTCTGACCGATGGGACGAGTTTTGTGAAATGGGCAAACGACAACGATTGAGAATACAACAAGCTTTAGAAGGAGAAAGCAAATGAGCGAAACCAAATACCCACCAAGTGGCGCACTGTTTACAGTGGATGAAAACAAGCGCAAGAGCGAGAAGTCACCCCACTATCAGGGAGACTTTGAACTGTCGCGAGAGGTGATTGAGGATTTGCATAGGCAGATACAGAACCCCGCCGTGGACGGAGCAAAATTTCACATGGTCGGCTGGAAGAGAACGTCCAAGAAGGGAACTCTCTATCTAAGTTTACTAGGCAATGTCTTTGAAGAGCAATCCAAAAAACCCTTCTAGGGTAAGGAGCGAAACCTACCTAAAGACCTTGCGGGGACAGCCCTGCTTGGTCTGCGGGGCTGGGGGTGAGGCGCATCATGTTACCTTTGCTGAACCAAAAGCAATGGCGATGAAGGTTGGGGATAACTGGTGTGTCCCTCTGTGCCACAAGCATCACATGGAACTCCATGCCCACGGCAAAGAGACACAGTGGTGGGCATTGCAGGGGGTAGACCCGATTGAGTGGGCTAGAAGTAGTTGGGATAACTTCAATGACTGAAGAGATTATTAAATACAAAGAGCGGATGGGACAGCTTAAAAGTTTTAGGCAACTTTTTATCGGCAAGCACACGCCAAGTGATATTGATTTGGCTTACGAAATAGGTGGGCGAGTATTTGTATTTGGAGAACTAAAGCTTGCTGGCGTTGATGTACCCACGGGACAGCGTTTGCTATTGCAACATATCGGTGAAGCGCTGTTTGAAGCTGGCAAAAATGTTCTTTTGTTTATCGCGGAACACGACACCGAGGCCGACGAGATAATAAATGTTGGAGAACTGCCCGTGGTTTATATGTGGTACACGCACGGCGGTCAGGTCAAGACAATGCAGGATGTAAACCGAAGCGTACACGATGTGTGCAATCAATATGTGCGTAGATTTGTACCAGATTTGTGAGGAACGATGAGTGAATACAGAGAGGCCGCGCTGTCTTTTGAGGCAGTCAAGATTGGGATGACGCAGAACAAGGACGGAATAATATTGCGCCTTGCTGTTCACCCGCAAGAATGTCCACCCGCACTACACACTGACTTTGTAGGTCAGAGATATGGCGTAGCACTGGTTGCGTTGGCAGATGACGAGACGCCCAAGCACGGGCCGGAACTTGAAGCGATAAAGAAGCTGAAGGCAAGCGCTGGCGCTTTGCCCCGTGATGAGGACTTCCAAGCTTTTCTTGGAACTGAGACGGAAGAGAGTGCGACAAGTGTATTGCGAAATAAACTGGGCATAAAGTCTCGCTCTGAGTTTGACACCAACGCTGACGCGAGAGTTGCATTTGTTAAATTAAGAGAGGATTTTCAATTATGGCTGAAGAGAAGATAGAAAAAACAAACAAAGAATATTTGACGCTCAATGAGACGATAGACATGCTTGGCCTGTCGAGGACTACTGTTCATACGTTGATGACAAAAGATAAAACCTTTCCTGTTCCGTTTAATTTATCTATGAGCGACAGCAAGATGGGGCGCAAAAATTATAGATTTAACAAAGAGGAGTTGCGCGAATGGCTACAAGCGAAACGGGCGAAGTAATTTACACGATAGAAAAAAAGTTTGATGTAACTTTACACAATATGTCTGACAAGTATGGCGTCAGATTTGCGGCTGTAAAGCAGGGCGAGATAGTTAGCTTTGTTGAAATCAGACACTGCGGTGATTTGTTTTCTGCATATATACCCTTGGACATCACAAAGAACGCAACGATACTACAAATGTTAACAGGCAAACCAGTGGTTATGTTTATGCAGTGGCCTGACGAAATAACGTGGGTAGATTTGACACAGCAGTTTGCCTATGTGGTTGGCGGTCAGAAGACGGACGACGCCTTTCTGGAGGTCGAGCCTTGCGCCATCATCCCTAGAAGTATGTTTAAGAGTATGGATGACATAGAGGTATGAGGCGGCGGGAAGAAAGGAAAAGCAAAAAAACCGCCGCCTCACGACTTTAACTTTAAACTATGTTCACTATAACATATAATTTTTAAGTGGCGCACACGAAGCAAAAATAATTTAATTATCTGTACAATTCTGACACGACCATGTTACCGCGCTGTGTTGCACGTTGCAGTTGCTCATCTATCGTGTCGAGCATCTTTTGCTTGGTAGCTTCTGGTATGCGGGGGTTCTTAGCTATCTCCGCTTTCTTTCTTATCAATCTGTTTCTAGCGTTGTTGGTGGCCTTCATACGACCAAGTAGCTTCAACTCTTTTTGATATTGCGAGCGGATGCTTTCAATACGGCCTCTGTCTCTGCGAGCGATGGCATCTTTTAGGTCTGCCTCAATGGTAAGGATTTGGTCACGCCCCGCTATGAACCTAGCCGTGTCCTCTCGCGAACTGACAGAGCCGATTATCTTACGGGTAAATGGTATCTGTCTCAGACCCTCTTCACTGAACAGCGAGGCAGGGTCATCCGCAACATTAAGAGCGAACCTTCCAGACCTTTCGACGAACCGCCCGACACCGCCTGTTAAGAAACCATACCAATACTCCATTACATCTGGTGACCAATCAACCAGACCAGACTTGGCTGGCGAACCACCCGTCGCACTGTTCAGGAAGTCGGCAGTTGATTTGAATATCGGTGATGTGGTTGACCAGTAAAGCTGACTGTCTGGTTTCTGTAAACCAAAAGGCGAACCTTCTTTGTAAATAGGCTTGTTTGAGAAGTCTTCGTTTTCAATAATGTCTATGAACGGGTCAGCCACAGTCGGGGCCGCAAAGTTTGCTAGGCTTTCTGTGCCGCCGATGGGATTGACTGCATCCACAAATGTGCCAAAGAACGAATTAGTGAACTCGCCGTTTGTATATCCACCTCGCCCTCTTCTTGAGAGACTGCGCCCCATGTTCACAGCAAAGTTGAGGCCATACGGAAGTGGTATGCTTATATATTCTCTGCCGCCTAGACCACCAAGCTTAATAACAAAGTTATGCTCAAGCACATAGTCTGGTATCTTGTCTACCACCTTCTGCCCGTCTTCATCTTCCTCTGACATCAGGGATAACATCTGGTCTTGGAGGAACCCGGCGGCTACAGCGCCCATCCATATAGCTCGAACTTTTTTGCTTCTTGTTGCGGCAGTCATCAGCGCAAAGCTACCCTGAACGGATGCGTTGTAGAAAAGATAAAGCGAGTTCATCAGAACCTTTTGCTCGCCGCCCTTAGAAAAGTTGACTGTAACATTTCTTGCGGCTTGTCCTGCTCTTTCCCTTGTGAAACCCCTCTCCCGTAGCGTCTTGTAGGTCGCAACACGGATGGCGTTTTCTATAACGCTGTTGTAGTTTTCAACCAGCTTGGCGAGCGGAGTATCTGTTAATCTATTCACGCCTTTTTTAAATTGACTGACCAGCTTGGGGTCATCAGTAGCGCCCAGTATCTCATCCATCTTGCCTAGCTGTTGCTCTAGGCTGTCAATCATGTTCAATGCGCTCTGACCACCGTCTTCTAGGAACTCTGTATAAGTCTGGGAAAGCTCGTTTGTTTCGCCCTTCCTTATAATACCGCGTAGGTTTTTCAGTATAGAAGGCATGGACTTAGCTACGTCTGTAGTTATGCCCTCTATCTCGTTGGCGTTTACGTTTGTCAGGCCAGTGGAAATATCACGCAAGAAGTTAGTGACAAAGAACTCAGGGTTGTAGCTGGTGTTGATGCTGGACAAGAACCTGTTAACCGTGGTCATTGCTTTGACTAAGAGGTTGGAGTTATCTGGACCTAATCCAGTTGCACCCTTTAACGCCTTCGCTATGCGTGGGTCAGTGACATTGATTTGCACCTCTTCCCCGCCAACCTTGACGGTCATAATGCTGGGGTCATCTCTGGAGATGCCGCCGATTGTACGGACGTAGCCATTCTTATCTAGGACTTTTTTGGTTTTTCTTTTCGCCCCTACATTGGCGACGCCCTCAACGATGTCTCTGTATTCCTGCGACCTTTCAACACCGTTTTCGTCTGCGTTGTCTATGAGCTTCAGGAAGCTTTGCCCCACTAAATTTCTTTGCCCTCTGTCTATGGCTCTTTGATGCTGATTAAACAGGGATGCCACCAGATTATCTGGATAGCTACCACGACCCAATGCGGCTATATATTCTGCCCCTCTTGCGCCGTATTTGTTGGCAGACTTTCTGCGTATCTCTGCAATCTCTGCCTCTGTTTTGTCTGGGTCAACTTCCAAGAAGCCCTTGAGCGGTACATAGTTGTTATACTGCGGGTAAGCCACTCTTGTTTGCGTGCCTTCATATGTAAGCTCTTGCTGTCTATCTGGCTCCAGACCTGTGGCAATGTTCATCTGTCTTGTAGCTTCCACAATATCCTTAACATCAGATGATATTGCTTGTAACTGGATACGAGCGGCAGGATTAGAATTGATAATGCTAAGTATTGCGTCTGCTTCGGCATCCGTCATACCCGAACCGCTATCATTGCTCGGGTCAATCTGGCGTATGTATGCGTTTCTTTCCTTTGCGTGCATGGCAAACAAATAGGTTTCTGCTAGGGCAAGCTGTTTGTTCTTGCCTATTGCCATCATGCTTCCAAAGAAGCCCCTTCCTTCTGCGCCCTGCACCTTCTCAAGCGAAGCCAATAAGTTTGGATTTACGGGCAACTGCTTAATTTTGTTCAGCACCGGGGTGAATAAAATCTCCTCCGCTCTGCCAAGCATGTACCCCGTCTTGTTGTGGTACTGCTCTTCCATCAGATAGGTGTCGAAGGCGTCAGGCACTTCAAAGCCCGCCTTGCGTATCTCATCTACAAATTGTCCGACAGGCAGGAAGGCGTCTTGGAACTTAGTAATAAAGTTATCTGTAACTTCTTTGGCATCAACATCACCAAAAAGCCCCGTCGAAGCGAGCGCTTTCACTGGCACGCCAAGAACCTTGGACATGAAGTCAGATGTTTTCCCGTACAGATACACGCCCTTGGCATTATCTACTTGAGTGTTTGCCTCTGGATTTACAGCGACAGTGGGGTGCGTTGGCACTAGGCTGTACTTATCACCTTTTTTAAATCTGTTCTCTATGTTCCCAGTTTCTATCGCCTCATCTATTATGTCCTGAGTGCCGATAGCTTTGGCGAGTGTGTTCCTTGCCTGATTGTAGGATATGGGCATGGTCGTAGTGATGAAGTTAATCTTGCCTGCCAAGACCTCTGGGCTTGTTACCGCTAGGGTCGGGCTGGACTGAGCCATAGCGTTTATTTCATTAACAAATGCGCGGCGCATGATGACCCGCATCACTTTGCCTTCGTTCATTCCATTATTGCCAAACCAGTATAGCTCAGTGGTAAATGACTCGGTGGGATATACCTTGCTTTGCCCAAACTCTTTTTGCGTGACCTGCACAATGGCGTTCATTTTTCCAAGTTTAGTGTTGTTTATTCTGCGTACATCCCCATCTTGAAGCACGGGTATCAATGCTGGTGCGCCACCTTGGGCCTCAAGCTTCTGCATCATTGCGTTCATTGCATCTCGCGCATCTACATACTTGCTTGACTTCACATACGCCGCATCTTTTCCGCCAGATTTAATATGTGCAAGCCCGTGGTTTGTTCCCCTCTCCTCGCCATTGGTTATGTGTCTGCCGTTTGTAAGGACTATGAGTTTACCAATGCCATCTCTGTCAAGAAACTTACCGAACAACGAGTTACCTTCGCTGTTAGGTATCAATTCAAACTCTGTCCTGAGTATGCTGTGCTTGATGTTTCCATCATCAGGCAAGTCGCGTGCGGGCATCTCTTCGAGAAACTGCTCCGCATCTTCTACAACCTTGGGGGCAGTCTCTTCTAGTCTTCGCTCTGTTCTGTAGGTGTCATTGAGTCGCTCGTTGATTGTCCATCCGTAGGTGTCGGCGTAGGTTTGCTCGACTTCTCTTGCACGGTTCTGGAGTTCTGCGATGAGAACACTGGCCCGCTCGAATAAATCGGGTCGTCCTTCTTTAATTCCTTGAAGATAATTTTCCCCATTTAAGTTCTCCTTCCAGTTGTTAAATAAGTATCCCGTTTCTGAATAAAAATTTGCAAGCTCGACATCGTCCAGTCCCAGCCTTTCAGTAACTCTATTGACTGCATTGGCTACACCGTCTTGAAACGCAATGTTCTCTTGTCTTTTTAGTTTTACGTTGGCTTCATCACTGTACATATAAGGCCAATGAATAATTCTTAGACCTTCTCTTGAAGCAACACCCCCAAACTCTCCATGCCCAAACTCTGCCTGCATTTCTTCTGCAAACACTATCTGCTCATCGGGTGTAAGCGTCCTGCCTATGTCAATCAATACGCTGTTTCTGTCGCCCTTGTTTATAGATGTTTGGAAGAATGGCCTGTGCCAGCCAACGCCATCCTGCTTGAGAACAATCCCCATAACTGCGGCGTATGCGTTGAGGTTGTCTATTGACCTTTGGTCAAGGGCAAAGTCCTTGTCGTTTTCTTTTGCTCTGCTGGGTGCGGCAACCTCAGTTTCTGTGCCGGGCGATGTTCTGCCTTCAAAGAACCCCGGAGCTACAAAATTGTCTGGTGTGACTATGCCGAACATTTCTGCGATTGAATCAAAGCCCTCATTATCAAGGAACACCTTGCTCATATCGACATGGAACTGCGCTAACACAGCAGGGTCTGCATCAAATGCCTCGTTCAGATGCCCACTATCAAAGCTAGGTATGCTTTCCCAACTTATCTGCGCTAGGTTTTTCTTCATCGCATCGGCGTAATCTTGAGCAGGATAGTTATCGCCAACTTTTTCTGTGCCTTCTTGCCTTGACTTGTACGCTACCCAGATAGCCGCTTGCACTTGCTCCGGCTCCATGCCATTGGCATCAGCAATTCTCTGTATTTCACCGCTGATAAACTCTATCTGCCCTTTGGTTGGTGAGCCTTCTCTCTCATAGCCAAAGGCTCTCTGCATCCACAGGTCAATCGTAACGTCTTGCGTATCTCCAAAGTTTTCAGGGTCGATGTATTTCATCAGGTTCTTGAAGAATGGATTTATCTTCAGACCTCTTGGCTCCGCCCCGTCCAGTATTTCTTGTAGCTGGTCTGCGCTGGCAAACCTGATGCCACGCATGGGCTGTCCTGCCCTGTGCTGATAGTACGCCCTTACAGCCAGCATGAAGTTTTCGTCTACCTCTGTTTGCTGTGATGTCTTGGCAATCAATCCAGCGAGCTTACGAGCCTCGGCTTTGTTGTACGCCGTTGCTTTTAGTATCGCTTTGGCGCTCTGCTCATACCAGAAAGCGTTGCCAATGCCGTCCTTGAACAAGAAGTTGAGGCTTCTTCTCAGTGAGCCTAGCTGTTGTGGGTTCTCTATGTGCGGAACAGTTGGCAGATAGGAGTATTTAATTGTGCCTGTTGGGTCAAACAATCCAGCACTAGTCAAGCCAAAGCCGTCAAACGGTATGGTGTTCCCGCCACTTCTTACTGCGTCAACTATCCTGTCTTTTTTGTTTTGGAGTTTAGCTTCGGAACTAATGTTATCTCGTTGCCGTACATTATCAGATATAACAACAGCTTCATGCTCTGAATTACTCCCTCTGATTAGGGCATCCATGTGGGCTAGGACGTTTTCGTTTTCGACAAGATAGGTTTCAAGAAGTCTTGCCCTGCCCTCAAGCCACGGCAGAAACTTTATTTTGTCTGCGTCCCTAAATATTGATGGGTCAGTTGTAAAGGATAGCGCCTCGCCCCCACGCAACTCACCGACGCGATATAGGGTGACGACACCAGACCTGACGTTCTTTTCCTTGCCTCTTTTTGCAAGTTGCTCCTGAGTAATACTGTATACCTCACGCCGCACATCTCGCAAATCCTGTCCTGTAATTTGCTGTCCTTCAAAGGCTGGGGCGCTTCGGTTAAACACCACGGAGCGGGGGTCTACGCCCTCTGATTGCTCGTATGATGCGCTCAAAAGAAAAGCTAGGTAGTCAAGATTGGCAAGCTCGCCGTCAGCATCTTTGGATGAATACTCAGGCGAATATACTGGGTTCCGAGTTTGCGCCTGCGCCATGGTTAGGAAGTCAGCGGCTCCCTGTTTTAGTGAGTCAAAGGTTCTTTCTTTGTTTTGTGTTTCTGATAGGTCGAACAGAAGCTTGAATGTATCCGCAAGCTCGAACTCACTGGTGGACATTCTCTGCATGTATTGCAGTTTTTCTGAGCGCGGTCCGGTGTAGTAATCAACAGGCACAAAGCTGTACTTGATGTTTGACACTTGCGTTCTCGCATCCTGTATCGCGATGTCTGTAGTGATAGCTTCGTCTAGCTCTTCTTCTGTGAGCGCACGTTGCACAACATCAAGAGCCACATCGTTTACGCTGTCTTTGACTTCTTGTGTGGACGGCAGTGCCGCGCCTTCACGGGCGACTCTGGCCCTGTTCTCTGTGCTGGCTATCTTGCCTGTGTCTATTGATTCAAATATCTCATCGGGGTTTGTAAAACCAGCGTCTTCAAAGCCATTCATAACAGCCCTGAAGAAATCTATTATCCTATCAAACAGTGACTTGGTTGTGCCTACCACCTTCATCTGACCGCCAGCGTACAGGCGGAACATCTCTGCGACTGCCTCTTCGACTACTGTCGCCTCATCCGCCATGTCACCATACATAGACTTTGCACGTTCATAGAATGTGTATTCCCGCACATCAGTGGAGCCGTCCTTGTTTACCTTTACAAACTTCCTGCTCTTCGCCGCTTTTGTCAGAGTTGCCCACTCCTTTTCAGTGAACAGCCCTAAGTCAAACAGTGCGTGCAGGGTTTCGTGGTTAGCTATGCCCATGACACCCGCCTCAAACTCTTGAGGGTCAGCATTTAATCCATGCAAAGCAGTAGCCAGCGTTATTACTTTTTCACTTGGGTTGTATGTACCCTGTGCCAAAGTGTTCGCTGGCCCGTCTATCTTTGCCACCACTTCCACAGCGCCCAAGTCTTGGTCTATGCCAACTTCTTTAATTCTTTTCTTGACCGCCACCTCAACATCTTGGCGAGCGTTCTCAAACTTAGTCGTAGCTCTGATGGCTTCGTCGCGCTTGGTTCTTGCCCTGTTCTGAGCCTCGGTGTTTAGCTGTGGCCCCTGCTTTGACCTCGCAGATTTGCGGGCGGTCCTCTGTGTTTTGATTACTTTAGCAAGCCTGTCTAGCTCTATCTGGCTCTCAGCCACACGGGAGCGGGCATCCTCTATCTCTGCTATTGCCTTCTTATATTGCTCTGGCTTCTTCTCTTGAAGCTTTACAATCTTTTTCTCTTCTTTCTGTATCTGTCTATCAGCCGCTTCTATAGATGTCTGTAGCTCTGACACCCTCTGCTCTAGCTCTCTAATGGGCTGTGCCTTTGTTTCTGCATCCGCAGTCGCGACGTATTTGTTTCTTTTGTATTCCTCTATCACGCCATCAGACATCATGCGCTTTCTAATAGCGACAGCGCCAGCACGATTAGTCTTACTGACTTTCATAATGTCCTGAACACTTACATTGGCGTTCTCTACAGCCTCGCCTTTATTGTTTCTGGTTTGCGAAATAGCTAGGCGCACAGCCTTTTCATATTGTGACCAGCGAAATCCATCAGGTCGGTCAAAGAATATCTCTGGGCTTCCGTCAATCGTGCCTCTAAATGTGAGAGGTTTTTGTTGGCGTGCAATTCGATTAGCGGCTGTCTTGCCCAGAATCTCTTGGATTTCGGGTAACTCGATATCTTTTCCGATTACCGTTTCTTTGCGTGCTTTCCGCGTATCCCGAACTTTTTTCTGCTCTGCCTTGCTGAGATGGGCCAGCTTTACTGGAGAAAAGTTAGTTGCAACTTCTTCATTAATTCCAGATAAGACTGCCGCCTTGCTTTCTGGCGGTATGTTTTCTTCGTTAAAAGGCACGGCCTCTTGCTCAAGCACACCTATTTGTGGGTCGTCTATTTCGCTAAGATTAACCGCCCTATTTGATAGTTCGTCGTATTGCTGTTGCTGAACAATACCCTCTCCGGCTGTCTGTTGCATTTCCTGCGCGTCTTGATTTAGCTGTGCAATCGCAACAGATTTTCTTTGGTCGCCCTTGACTGTATCAACTGTGCCACGGACTGTACCGCCAACAATACCAGCCGCAATGCCAACCTCTAGGTACTCTCTGTACGCCTCCTCACTATCTATTGGCTTGCCAGCCTGTACTCTTGTGAGGATTGTTTGTCCTATTTCTGTCGGGGCTTCGGCTATTGCGCCTTTTAAAGCACCTTCGCCAAACCGCCCTGCAATCCCGCCCTTTACAGACTCAGGTATTGTGTTCGCGCCGATAAAAGATTTTTTAGTAAGAAGGGGTTTTATTATCTTACCGCCCATGCCCAGTGTTATTCTGTCACCCAGCGTGTCTAAGAATGTTGCAGGCAATGCAAATAGAGCCGCCGCACTATCATCAACGTGGGGCAGTATGCCTTGCTCCACGCTTTCGTCCTGCTCTAATAAATTCTCACCGAATAAAATTGGGTAGTTTATAGCGGCCCCTGCGCTTGCCGCTAACACACCAGCCGCAACACCCGTTGCCCCCACAACAGGCGCGGCAAACGCTCCAGCAACAGAGCCTACCGCTGTCGGTATGAGAGTTGCAATGCCTTGCCCAAGGGTTTCGCCAAAATAACTAAGCCCAGAGCCGACACCAGTAACATCTTCTAGTCTTGTCGCATACTGTGCTGTCTCGCCTAACTCTGCTTCATTATGAGCAACAACCTCCTCGCCATACTCTTCAAGACCCTTGAAGCCTATGTTCTCGCCTACAGACTGAAGCGCCCTACCAAACATCATTTGCGTTTGGTCTATACCCATGCTGAAACCCCTACCGAGAGCAGTCCCCGGCGGGTTAGTAATATCCTCTAATTCAGTTTCTGTTATGTCTAGCTCGTCGCCCTGTTGAGCTACGAGATTTTTAAAATTTTCAAACTCTTTTGGTGTGGGCGTAGTCCCAGCTATTTGAGCTTGATATAACTGCCCGCTCTTTCCTAATCGAAATATTTGACCCATTTTATCACTAGCTCACAGAACCTAAATTAACAGTGTTGCCACCGCTAAGAAGAGACTGAATCAAAGTCTCTACAGTTTTCTTCTGAGAGCTATAGTCTTGCCCTGTGTTCACCTCTAGGTCTGAGTATTCTCCAAGCAGGTCAGTGAATGTTTTAATTTTATCAAGCGTTGTGTCTTGAGACGCCGCCGCTTTTTGTAGCGCTATCTCTGTATCAAGCACATCAGCCAAGCCTGTTTGATACCTATCGGAAGCATCTTGATATGCTTGTATGCCAGCTACGCCAGCCTTACCTAAAGCATCGCTGAAGCCACCCTCCGTTGGTTGCATAAGTGTGAAGCCTGCCTGCGCTAGTGCAAGGTACTTATCCATATCCGCGCTCTTTTGGCGTTGCTCCATCAAATCTACAATGCGGTCTTGTACTGTCCCCTGCGCTTCTGCCTCTTTCTCAGCCTCAAATTTTTGCTGTTGCTTTGGCACAATTCGCTCTTGAAAATCTGTCTGTATCTCATCAAATGATTGATACGGTTTTCCTGTCGCTGGATTTATAACGCCTCCCTGCCCCGCTGTATCGAGATTATCCTCTGTCCCAAATTCATCTAGGGGTGTGGTTAACACCTCTCCAATACTCATAATGCCTTCGCGACCAGCCTTGGTGATGTCTCTTAGAGTGTTGACTGCTTTAATGGGGAACCCACCTGTATATTTTGCAAATCGGTCCAATGGCGTGTCGCTGGGAGCATCTCTAAATTTGTCTAAGTAACCCAATATACCAGCACCAAATCCGCCACCATCGTTTGGCGGTGTGGCTACAGGCTGATTGATTGTCGATGCTTGCGCTGTACCAATGGGATTAAAGTTACTTAAAAAGTTAGATACTCCTCCGCCTTTTCCTGCGGTCTGCACGTTATTTACACTTTCAATCGGGAACCCCGCATTTGCCAAAGTGCTTTTAAGCTCTTGTAGGCTTATGTTATTTTTTTTTGCTACCGCCAGCAAATCATCTTGCGTGAGATTACCCCTATTAAGAACAGTGCCTTGGCCCTGCCCACCTATTCTAAAATTTGTACTCCCGCCCGGATTCATTTTCATAACTTCGCCACTCATCGGCTCTTCCATTTGAGAGATACCTGTGTTCATAGCCATGTCTGTTTGTGGGGCCATAGACTGTGCCATAGCGCCGATACCACCCTGCGGTGCGCCTGCGGCGGCTACAAGTTTCTCTGCCACTGTGGGCTGTTGTTGCGCTTGCCTAGCATCGAAGTCCTGCTTCATGCGTTGTCTGCGGTTTAACTCTGATAGCACCAAAAACTGCGGAGCTTGCCCACTGGGGGCCTGCATTTCTTTAACAAGCTGGTCTTGCGAAAAGTCTTTAAGAGCGTCTTGTACCTCAATTATGTTCATCCTAACGCCCTCATCAAGCTAACTGTACCAATGCCTGCGCCCAACGCCTGCTGTAAAGGATTGTTTTGTAGCATACGTTGCTCTGTAAGCCCCATTTGTGACGGCAGACCACGAAGTATTCCGCTCAAGAAGTTAAGCTGGTCCCTGCTATAGCCCTGCTGTCTTAAAAAGTCTTCATACCCCAAGTCAAGCGCCGCCTGTTCACGCAAGTCCATTTGCTTGCCGACAGTAGCCAAAGCCTCAATAGCCTGTACATTTCCTGCGCGAGCCATTTCCTGTAGCTTGGCTAGTTGCGCGGCCTGCGTCCCTGACGCGGCGGCGGCGTCGAGGCCAAATTGCTCTGCGGCTCTGTTCTCTGCGGATTGTGCGGCTTGTATTCTGGCTTGGTCTTCATATTTAGCGGCCTGCACCCTTGCGGCCTCTGCGGCGGCTTGGTCGCCAGCACGGGCATACTCTTGGGCTTGCGCTTTTTCCCTTGCGGCAAGCTCGTTAAACCGCTTGCTTTCCTGCTCCATTTGCACACCACGGTCTTGAGAAAACTGGCTCATAGCCATCTCAAAAGCCTTCTCCTGACCAGTGGCCTCTACGTCAGACAGTCTATCAAGCAGGTCGCTCTCAGCCGCCTGATTAACCAAGAAGGCTCTTGAACTTTCTAGCCCGCCTGTTTGTTTGGCAAGGTCGCCCTCACGCTGTAGGCTCTGCTTTTGAAAATCGTCTATAAGACCCTTCTTTTGCCTGTCAACAACAGCCTGCATATATGGTGACATATAGTCATCCACCACGCCTTCATCAGTAAACTTTTGCACATCTTGAAAATCAAACTTAGAGAACTGCGTTGGGTCACGAAAATCAAATTGTTTAAAATCTCCCGCGCCAGCAAACTGGAAAGGTTGCGCCCCCGGCCCGTCCATTATATTTTGAATGGCTCCGATATTACCCGCTGTAACACCCATTGCCGCATCAATGCCGGGCTGTCCCATACCCGCCATGTCCCTGACGGCCTGATTTGCCCCTAGCGTGTCGGTTCCTAGACCAGCAATTCTTGGTTGGTCATATGGTGTATACTCTCTAAGGCTTTCTGCCTCTGCTCTGTTAGCCAGATTGACAACATATGGTTTTAAATATTCCGGCAGATTGGTTTGCGTCACCTCTGACTTTGTTGTCTGCGGCGCACGGCTTCCGCCCTTTCCATAGCAAAGATGCCGATTAAGCTTCTTATTAAGCCACGGGTCTTCGACCTCTACTGTCAATCCGAGAAGGTCGTTAAATTCTAATTTGCTTTGGTTCATCATCATAAGGCTCACCGATTTCACATTTATAGGCTATGTAATTTACTTTCCATCCAAACTTTTCTAACGCTCTTCCCCAGCCCTTCCTGCCGTACCCCTCAAGGTGCTTGCAGTTGTTGGCCTTGGCGTAATCTGTCATGGTTCCCAAAACCATAGGTAGCCACTCAGACATTCTTCCTCCACCGACCCAGTCCATGCTCAATGTTTTGCAATTCGGGAACCTTACTATTCTAGTGGTAAATGCCGCTATAGGCTTGTCTTCCTCTAACACCAACCAAAGCTCGTACATTCCGCCTAGTATGCCTTCATATACATCGGTAACGTGATACGAGTGCCTTTGCGTCTTTACCGCATCTTCTAGTAATGCCCTTGCGTCAGTCCAAACTGCATCAAGAGCGTCCCGTGGGACAACAGTCACAATCATACGGGTAGCATTTCCTCCTGCGGCACTGCGGGTGGTTGTTCTGCCATACCCGTTCTGGCAGTTCTCACCCTATCCATCATATCATATAACGCCTTTGCGCCTGAATCTGACGAGCCATTGCCTATTCCGCTGACGACATCAGCCGGAACCACAAACTCATCATTAGATAACAATACATCCTGCTCGCCTTCTATATTTGCTGGTATCATGTCGTCCATTCCGTCGCCCGCTCCGCGCTGTAGGCCTTCGCCGTCAGCCATTAGGTTCGCGCCAAACTGACCGCTCTGCACTCTTTCGACCAAATCCTCCAGAGCGCCCTCTCCAAACTTAGACACAAACAATGCCAAGTCTTCTTGTGGCTTTTCGGACATGCCAGCTATAGCACGCACTGCGCCTGTGATAATTTCTTTATCGTTTTTGCCAGTGTCGGGTGCGCCGCCCTCAATCATGCTTGTGATGCCGCCCTCTTGCATGTACCCCATTTTATTTCGGACACCTTCAGGCAACTTGCGGATGCCGGGATTTTCATTGGATGACGGCAATGCTTTCAAGCCCCCGCCCTCTGCTAATTTCAGCATACCCTCTTGGGCTTTGGCTAGTTCAAATCCGTAGTCTCTTTCTCTGCCTGTTCTTATATCGCCACCCACAGGCGTCCCCCTGTCCTTGGGCGGCTGACCCGGCTTGTATGTTATTTCGCTGTCGTCGCCTACATTAACTGGGTCAAGCGGTTGCATGGCTTGCGCTGTAAGACCGCCAATCGCCCCAGCACCCAAATTGCTACCAGCCACAGACATGCCTGTTACATCTCCTATTGCACTACTTAATTTTGCACCTTCTGCCAAACCTCCAGCTTTATTTATTTGTGATGCTACGGTTTCTGGCGCCAAATCCAAGCCAATGATATTTTGTGGCAATGCCCCCGTTCCGACAGCATCTGTAACGCCTTTTGCTGTAGTCGCAGTGACCCCTTCTGGAAGCCCTGTGGGGCTGGCTCCGCCCGCTCCGCCCAGAAGCTTGCCCGCCACACCTGCTGTAAGACCAGATGTAAGACCTGTACCTAATGCTGTCTCAAGGTCATCGCCCTGTGCCAATGAACCAAGTCCAGCGCCTAAACCAGCAAGCCCCGCGCCAGTAAGACCGAGCGTGCCTGCAACTGCTGTTCCACCCAGAAGGGTCGGCGCTAATATTGAACCTATAAGTGGAAGAACCATGTCAATCTCCTATATGGGCGTACTCTGACTTAGCATCAAACGAAGGGCATGGCTTGTCAGAAAAGTCCCTATGCCCATATATTATCGCATCTGGATTGCTTTTTTTCAACAAGTCTAGCAAAGTTTCTAACGATACTTTTTGGTCGTGATTTCTTGTGTCTTTTGCATTACCGTCAGCGTCAACACCGCCTATATAACAAACGCCTATAGAGGAGCTATTCTTGCCCTTGCAGTGCGCTCCAGACAAGCTCTGCGGCCTTCCGACACCTATCGCCCCATCAAGCTCAACAACAAAGTGATAGCCTATGTCTGACCACCCATTGTCTCTTGTGTGCCATGCTCTTATCTCAGATGTCTTTACATCCCTGCCCTCTGGTGTGGCAGAACAATGCACTATGATTTCAGATATATCTCTCATTTAATTCCTCTTGCTTTATCTATGGCTCTTGACCCGAACCAAAAACTTATTATAGCGGCAAATATTGCTTTTGTATCCTCATCCCAAAGAACCATAAGAGCCTCGGCAACCTCCATCCCAGACTTTAGCGCCTCTCTCAACAGGGTTATCTCTATGGCAAGAAACAGTCCAAAGAAACAATATGTAATAACTGGCCTCACAGACTTCTGCAATCCAGTTATAAACCCCGTACCTCTGTTTATGCTGATGTCATGCTGTATCAGGCGCTCATGCTCTTTGTCTTGCGCCTGTGCCTCAAAAGCTTTTAGCTCAAAGTCGTAGCCTTCTTTACGCAATTCTGCGGCAACTTTCATCTTCTCAAGCTCAAACTTCTGATTGCTCTTGTTTTTGAAATGGTCGGTAACAGCAGGAACTGCGCTACTGGCAAACCCCAACAATGAACCCACTACACTAAGCATCTTTATCTCTCTTCTCTTTCATGTGAAGCCGCCAATTCAGACTTTGGCTCTTCCTAATTCTCTTTCTGTATTCTTCGTAGTCTCTTAATTTATTAAGCCTGCCCTGATATTTAAATATTATCTTCGGCTCATCCATGCTGATACACCCATGTACGCCCCCACAACGCCAGCTTGTGCAATGTAAAACAAACCAAGCAAATCAGCCAAAGCGTTGACGCGGCTGTCAGGAACAATAGGAAGAAACAGGAAAGTGCTAAACACCAGCATAGACCCCATAGCAACCCAAGCCATTGATTGCTGTTGCTTGGCCTTTTGTTCTCTAAGCTCAAGCTCGACCATCTCTTTTTCACGGGCTATCTCCTCATCTGTTACGACGCCATCTCCGTCGAGGTCGTGCGTTTCAAATCTACTGCCCTTCTCTAGTTTCTTCTGTGTCATAAAGTTACCGCTAACTTATTGTTACTGTAACCGAGCCAACGCTGGGTGTCATTGATATGCCAGTAGGAAACGCCAAGTCTAGTTGTGCTATGAACACCCTGTTCCCATCAGCGAAAAGAGTACCCGGCTCCAGCCCTTTGTCTCCCTGCTGTATGTTTGTGATGACTAGCTTAAAAGCTCTTTGCTCACCTACAGACTTTAGCGCTCTAACAAGTAGATTATAAGACTGTTGCTGTTGCATTTCTTGATACTGATTATATCTCGCCTCTGCACTACCAAACAAAGGAAAGGCTATGCGTCTACTCATCTTTTGCCATCCGTTCTAACACTAACCCTAGGAGAGCCTGCCCTCCATTGCACATCCGTTTCCGAGCTTTCGTATCTCAGCACAAAAGACCTGCCGCGCAATCTTACATCACTTTTTTCTGTAAACTGCTCTACTGGTAACGTGGCTGTCTTGGTTACGGCGCTTGTGCTTGTCTCTGTAAAATTGACACCGGGAAAGTTTCTACTTTTCAAAACAACATTCATCTTAGGATTTTGACCTGATGAGCCGTCAAAAGTAACGTCATGTATCACGCGGCTTACGAAGCTAAACTGTTCTCCATCGCCAATGTCCATCTGACTGCTTTCAATAAAACTGTTCAAGCCAGTTGCTGGTTCGGTGCTTCCGTCATTTAAATCCTTCTCATGCTCGTATATAAACCCATCTGTGCTTGCGGCTAAGGGATAATCGTATATACCCCTATCCGTCCAAGCTGTTCTCGGCATGTCTCCAAAATACCACAACTGCTCTTGATAATTATAAATGACATACTTGTCGTTGTTTTCTGAACTAGCAGATGGGTAAAACCACCACACCTCATTGTATGTACTGTTTACTGCCGCAGATACCTTTGCCGACTGCCTTAAATTAAAATCATTAAAGACCTTGCTTCTTACTGTGCAGTCTATTTTTGCGACAGAGCCTGTATATACATAGAAGTTTTCCTTGCCCATCCAGAACACAAGGCCATCGACGGCGACGGCAGAGTTCGGCCCCATAATTGTTGTTTGCCCAGAAATTTGAGAAACTGTAAAAGTCAAAGGTTGTCCCACAAACTGCATGGATGACAGACTTGCGTCTGTGAAAACAAGGGTTTCCTGTCTTGTGTGTACTGCTGTTACAATTTCGTTTCCGCTACCTAGCTTAATATCACCAGCAGTGTTTGTCCCAATATCAGGAAGCCACGTTGTGGCATCATTGGCGTCACTAAATCTAATTAACAACGGGTCAATCTCACCATTACCGCTATTGCCGAGAGTTTGCTCCACAGGCGTACAGCCAAACGCAATGACGTGTCTGTCTATGTCGGAAACAAGTATTTGTTTTGCGTTGGTTGGCGCAAAGCCATCTGCCCCTGATATGGAGTTTACATGCACAGCCGCCGCAAAGCTGGAGCGATTAGCGGATGTGTCCCAATAATAAATTCCCTCATCACGAATATTAAATATTAAATCTTCTCTTAATATGTCATGGCTAATTAAACGTAGGCCCAAAAGAATGTCCGATGCAGTGTACTCAGCAGACCACGCCCCAGTATTCCAAGGAGATGCACCCCAGCCAGTACCAACAATCTGTGTGTCAAGTCCAGTGTTAATCTGATACACAGCGCCCACAGTGCCGCCGCCTGCCGCTACTGTACTGCTTGCGGCTGACGCAACTGTAATTGTGTATGCGTTGTCAGATGTGATGCTGGTTATCTCATGCTCTTTGTTTAGATTGGCGGCAGTAACCCCACCAGTGTCAGAAGCCCCAGAAATAGTAACAAAATCTCCAAGCACAGCGCCGTGGGCCGTGTCGGTTACAGTAACTGTAGTGCTTCCGCTTGTTGTCGCTATTGGGTTTGAAAGACCTGTAGATGTTTTTCGGATAGGTGTAACATTATTTAGCGTCCCCCCTTTGTACACATAGTATTTTTTTGATGTGCCAACGCCCACAAATTTATCACCCTCAAAATCTACCCAAGTTCTTATGCCTCTGATTATTCCGTCTGCGGCAGTGTCGGTAAACTTTGTCCAGCCTTTAATTTTCTCTGGCACACCCATGCGGAAGCGCACCAAGTTGCAGTCAAACCAGCCGCCTTCATTAGAGTATGATGTGGTTTCCCTATTAACACCCGGCCTAAATTGTAATTTTTGCAAAGGCATTGCTTGGCCCCGTTTCCCCGCTATATAACCACAATAGAGGTTGTGGCTTGCTGTGAACTATTTTCGCCAAACGGGGCGGCTCCAGCCGTAGTATTCCAACCCCATCTGGTGTTACTGCTCCCTTGTGTGTAAGTTGCGGCTGTCCTGTTGTAATCAACGCCGCCAATTTTAAGTGTCGTAAACCCAGAATTTGAGTGCGCCCCCGCAACCTCAAAAACAAGCGCCCCAGCAACCCCCTCCGAGTCAACCGTACCTTCACCCAAAACAATTAAATTAGAGCCACCAAGAAAATCTACCGTGGTGTCATTAGCAGAGCCTATATTATTTGAGGTGGCAAAAAGGTTGTCCTCTGATGTTCCTGATTTAAACCCTCTGTAAAATATGCCAAAAAACCCAGCGTCGAAAAAGTTGTATCCGTTAGATACAGTTATTGACCAAAGAGCGCCTTGTGTGCCGTAAAAATCTGTTAGTGTAATTTGCCCAGATGTAGGCACACCTGAGTTAGCAGACACAGAGGCATTAACGAGACTGCCACCCTTATAAAATTCTGTTAATTTGTGCGGTGCGCCATCAGAAAATTCAGAGGCGATTTGCTTTAAGCTTATCTGACCACTACCCTGAAGAGCCATTCTCTAACTCCTTTTTAAGCTGAGATACCTCTTCTTTTAATTCTTTAACGCTGGCGACTAAGAGGCCAACAATCTGATTATAGTCTACAGTTAAATACTCATTGCCTGTATCCAGATTCTTTTGCGTTTTCACAGCAGAGCCAAACCCAGCCTCGGAGACATCCTGCGCTATAACACCAGCAGATGAAGACCCATCACGCTTCCAATCAAAGGTCACGCCATTTATTTGCGAAAGAATACCAAAAGGGTCTTTTATATTTTGTATGTTGTCCTTGAGGTTTCTGTCAGAACCTACAGATGTAGAAGCCGCAATAACATCCCCATCAGCATGAAAGTCCCCAGCACTTCTGTCAAATAAATATTTAGTCGTGCTTCCGCTTCTTATATAAAAATCTCCGGTGTCAATGTCTAGAAAAAGATGACTTCCATTATGGAACAACTGTGCGTCTGCGCCAGTTCCCAGTTGTAACTCAACACTATCGTTAAGCTTTGGGCTTGCGCTAAATGTAAAAACTCCACTGATGGTGTCAGCCGCGTCACTCCTTGCATAGCTTGCGGCGGCAACGCCGCCTAACTGAGTTGCATTTGTAGCTGTTGTCGCGGTTGTCGCGGTTGTAGCAGACGCCACAGTTTGAGAAGCTATGTTAGACGTTGTGATAGCGGTTGAAGCTGGTTGAAAATGAGAGCCATGATTTCCGTCTAGCAAGTCAGCATCTAGGCCAGAACCAGCGCCATCTACCCCTTTAATGTCTGTAAATATTTGTGCTGTTGATTGGTTGGCTTGCGCCCCCGCCTCAATACCGTCAAGCTTCGACCCGTCTGCCGAAACATCTCTGCCATCCACAGTTCCAGTTACAGATATATTTCCGCCTACAGAAGCATTGTTAGTAATTGTTGCGCTATTTAAAGTTGCCGCCCCAGTTGTTTGAAGTGTCGCAAACACTGAGTCTGACAAAAGTTTTGTAGCTGTTGCTGAAGACGAGCCTCCGCCGTCAAAATAAATAAGCGCCGTCTCTCCGTTTTCGATTTGAATGTCTTTGCTGTCGTCAAAGCTAGTTGTCTGAAAAACTTTTGCGGCCTGCGTTGTTAGGCCATTTTTAATAAATATTAATCTTTCCCTGTTTTCTGGGGTTAGTCTAAAGTGTTGTGTTGCCCCCTTGTCCCCATTGTCCGCCAATATGATATAGGCGCGAGTACCAGTCCCCACTGCCGCCTGACTTACAGTTATATCTTGTGGGGAGCCAGAGGTTTTGTCGGTTGTAATTGTTATGGTTGCCTTACTGCTAACAGCCGCGTCTATCATAGACCAGTTAGTATTTGTAGTATCACCCCAATTGCCAGCTTGCTCTCCGTCCGCTATAAGTTCAATTCTTAGATTACTTGAATATGTGCTTGCCATTTAGTCACCTATGCTACTTTGTCCCATGTTACATCAGTTCCAGTTGCTAGGCTAGTCCACGTTGCATCACTGCCTGCCGACAAATCAGACCATGTAGCATCAGAGCCTGCGTTTAAATCATCCCAGAAAAATAAGTTACCCATGCTTTGCGTAATCTCTAAGCCAGTGACAGCAAGCGATAAACTAATACTAATTGTTGTTTGACCCACTTGCGCCTGTGCGCTCGTTGTAGAGATTGGGGTTACTGCGGTTGCTGTAACCACCTCACTGCCCGTGGCAAATGTAGCAGAAACACCAGTAACAGAGACATTGGCCTTAGCCACCACGGATTCATCACCCAAGCCTCCAGTGACAGCCGCCCCAACAACGCCCTCTATGGCGTCCCCTTTAGACACGACTTGGTCAGACACTGTAAGTGTCATGCCTATCCCGGTCATAGTTAGGTTATTTACAGAGATAGTGCTGGGTGTGCTTGCGGACAGGGTTGCGTTAACGCCGGACACAGAGACAACAGCAGACGCTGAAACGACTACAGAATTAGTAGAGCTGGTTGCTAATATGCTTGTCGCAGAAACGCTAACATCAGTGCTACCTTGCGAGGCTATAGGAACTTCAGAAAATGAGGTTTGAGAAAGGCTCATATTTACTTATCCTATAAGTTACATATAACTTTAAGCACTCTCCAGAGCAATGTTTAGCAAGCATCCTGTTAACCTAGTTAAGTTGAATTGTAAGTAAAAGCAAATCTACAAGTAAAATTACTTGCATCTACAGCAGTTCTTAGAAGTGTAGTGACTGTTGTATTGCCACCTGCGGATACATGATACAAAAAACATTCTGTTGAGCCATCATCAGGAGAAACAGTTATCGTGCTTGTTGTAACTCCTAAATTTTGAAAATAATAAAAAAGACCGCCATCTTCCAATGAAGTGCCGCTTAAATGGTCAGCAACAGTAAAGGGTAGACCGCTTATTTTAGCCCCTACCGCTGATGCTGTTCCACTTGTGCAATCTGTAAGTATACCAGAGCATTGAACTCTTCGACCAATTTTAGTATATACTCCATCAGAAGAACTAAAAGTCATACCAGTTATACCGGGTGTCCAATCTCCTTCTTCATAATCATCAAGTAAGTTAGCTGAACCAGTGCCACCTATATATGCACCGCCGCCAAGATAAAGGTCTTTAAAACGTCCATTTGATTGCCCTAAATCTGTCGTATTATCACTTAACGCACCTGCCGTAGTTACAGGAAGCATCGTCTTAGAACTTGCCGCAAACCTTAAAGCCGCATGATTGTCATCTACCCCAGAAAAAAATATATCACCACTAACTGACCCAATAGACCCAACAGTTGTGCCATCTTTTCTAAAAGCCGCAACAGCACCATCATCAGTAAGCCTATTTAAAACAAAAACAAGCCCACTATCACGAGTGTGAATAGCAGAGCCGTTGTTAGAAAATATATGTCCAGACAAATTACTATCAACAGTTGATTTAGCAATAAGCATATCGTCAGTAATAGTTGCAGTGCTGGCTGTAATTCCATTGGTAAACGTGCCGCTAAATACTGAGAATACATCATAGACAATAACCTCTAGTATATCACTTGCCGTTGCCCCAGAACCTAAAACAATACTTGTAAGACTTGTGTCCGTGTAGTCAGCAGGGTCAAGAAGCACACCATTAAGGTAAACATCTACATAAGCACCATCTGAATATGATAATGCATTGCCACTGTCATCAGTATTGAATGTGGTTTGATTAGACGTAGCAGTGTAGATAAATCTACTACGAACTCCGAAACCATTATTTTCTCTACCGATATATGCCATTAATTATTTTCCTGTTGTCCAACCCGACTTCCAGACGGGTTATACTGTGTATGTAACTGTTACAATTAAATCATTAGATGTTGTGCCTGATGTGTCTACGTCACCATTACCTAAAGTGGCATCTAAATCAGACCTTGTATTTGTAGAACTTCCTGTTTTAGTTAGTGTTATTCTAGTATTAAGCTCTACATATGCACCTCTAGGCGCACTTACAAAGTTATTTGTAAAAGCGATTGCGCCAGTTCCCATAACATTTGATACTTGTGTCGGAGTAAAAGGCAAGTTACGGATTTGCAAAGCCCCACTACCTGTGCCAGATTTTTGCCCTCTTATCCTTACTTGAACAAAAACTTGACGTCCTATTTTTGTGTATACTCCCGATTGTATGCTATAGGAAAATGAGCCGCCACCACCAGAAAATTCGTAGGTGGGTGTAAATGTCCCCTCCTCATAATCATCCAGCGCATTAGCCGTCGCCGTGTCGCCGTTGAATGATATGCCGCCGCCTGAAAGGATGCGGAGGCGTTCTGCACCACTTGTGCCAAAAACCATAACATCAGGTGTACTGTGACTATAACCCACATAACCTCGATAAGCCTCATTGCCTGTAGTTCCATCAGCAAACATAAGATACCCAGTGGCAGTACCTGCCGCACCAACTAAAGTAATACCGCCCTCTGTTCCGTGAGCTACAACTAATTCTTTAGAATAATAACTATTTGGCGAACTCGTGCCGATACCGACCTGTTCACTACTATCAATAGTCACAGCCGTAGCATCAGCCGCACTGCTATTAATGCGGTTAATGCTATCGGCTATGTCTCTTGGTCTAGTCATTAGAGTGTCCCTTGATTATCCGCAAATGTTTCATAGGCTGATTTTACATCGTCTGTCCACACAGCGTTACACACCGCCTGTA
>VMHT01086153.1_pt1 | contig 32825 bp, 48 predicted proteins | sample 4693611 | NCBI WGS metagenome assembly VMHT01 (sample SAMN12280063, study PRJNA550983) | marine metagenome | isolation source: seawater sampled from same location over 5 years 0.02-0.2 micron viral filtrate | place: USA: collected off the coast of southern California halfway between the port... ...
GCTCCTAATGGTGTTCACAGGAACTGGGTCAACAAAGAGATACCACAACACTTGCCAGAGTGGTGTCATTATGAATCAACATATTATTATTCTGGGATGTCAAAAAGAGATAAAGAATCATTTGAGTCTGTTATGGCTGTTAAAGAAAAATTAAGAATCTTTGCTTTTAATGTTGAGTGCTTTGTCAGTGGCATGGCTGTAACAATAATGAGTAGAATACTTTTAGCTAACAATGTTATGTTGATTGTTGATGAAAGCTCAAGGATTAAAAGACCATCAGCAAAAAGAACAAAAGCTATAACAAAGTTTGGCAAGAACGCAAAGTACAAAAGAGTATTAACAGGAACACCTATAACAAAAGGACCAGAGGACATTTACAGCCAGTTTAGATTCTTGGATCCACAAATATTAGGCTATGACAGTTTTTATTCTTTTAGAGCTAGATACTGCATAATGGGTGGCTTTGAAAACAGACAGATAGTTTCTTATCAAAACATAAATGAATTGACTAGGAACATTGAAGGACACTCTTTCAGAGTTTTAAAAAAAGATTGTTTGGATCTCCCTCCAAAAATTTATCAGAGATATCCTGTTGAACTATCTGCCAAGCAAAAGAAGTTATACGAACAAATGAAGAAAACATTCTCTACTGAGCTAGACAACATTAAGATTACTGCACCAGAAGCAATAACAAGGCTTTTAAGACTGCAACAGATAGTTTGTGGGTGGTTTCCTAGTGATGATGAAGTAAAGCCAATAGATGACAAGAATCCCAGACTTCAAGCACTTTTAGAGATTCTGAGTGACATTGATGCGAAAGTAATCATATGGGCAAGGTTTAAAGCCGATTTAAGAGCCATACAGGTGGCATTGGGAGATTCAGCTGTGGTTTACTATGGAGATGTATCAAACGATGACAGGGAGCGAGCTGTGACGCAATTCCAAGAAAATCCAAAAATAAAATATTTTATTGGTCAACCTCAATCTGGTGGCATAGGTTTAACCCTCACTGCAGCAAATTATGCAATTTATTACTCCAACAGTTTTGACCTTGAAACAAGACTTCAATCAGAAGACAGATGTCACAGAATAGGAACAAAAAATAATGTCACCTATATTGATATAGAGACACCCAAGACAATAGACAGCAAGATAATAAAAGCATTAAGAAAAAAGAAAAGTCTTGCTGATGTTGTAACTAAAGATCCAATGTCATTATTTTTAGAGGAGGAGGATGATGGGGAATGAGCAGTTAGAACTATTTGAAAAAGAACATTTGGAAAAATTAAGGAAAGCTGTAGATAAATATCAAGCGAAAGATCAAGCAGAATCTTTTTCCACAGCCAGAAGAGATCTAGAAAAGTATGTTAATGAGTTAAGGAAAAAAGGTTATACAATATGATATGACAAAGTCAGAGCTTTTAAACAGGTTGTATGAGATCCGTGCAGGGTGTGATAATCAAAATATAGTAAAGCACATCAACAAAATGATAGAACAAATAGAAAAAATTATAAGGAGTGGCATGTATGAGTGAGAAAAATTTTTGGGTGTTGTTAAGAACATCTTTGAAACAACTTAAAATGTATCGTGTTGAGAACAGAGTTATGAAAGGCATGCCAGATGTTCATTACATAAAAGATGGATCCAGTGGCTGGATAGAATTGAAGTATATTGATGAATGGCCAAAAACACGTGTTTCCACAGGATTAAAGCTTAATCAATGTCTTTGGCTAAAAGAGTATGATGAGAACAAAGGACAATGCTGGATACTTATAAGAGTTGGAAGAGACTTCACAGCATTAATTCATGGCAAGGATGCTAAGAAAATTTTTGATAGACCAAGCAGATCTGATTTTTTTAAGCTATTGTCTTATCAAAAAGCTGGAAATATGACAAAAGAAGATTGGGCTGAATTATGTAATGTTCTAGTGGCATAGCATTAAGCCTGTTGACCCTGTATAAATATAGTAAAAAGAATATAAATCCTAAGACTATAATTCCAACAAGACCATAAGTGCAATATTCCAAGAACTTTCTTCTCAGTTGAGCTTGTTTATAAATCGTCTCTTGTCTTGTTTTCCTTATGCTGGCTTCAGTTCTTAATAATTCATCCCAAGCACTTTGACCTTGTGTGAATTGAATCCATGTTCGTAACTCATCTCTTTGCTCAGTTGCTTTTTTCTTTGCAGCAAAAGCTTCTATTGCTTCTTGCTCAACGGATTTTCCTGCGAAAAGCTTTTTAAATATAGGTGGATTCTTTGCATCTTTTTCAGCTTGGTCAAGGTCAGATATAGCACCCATCCATCTGCCTAAGTCGCTGGCCATTGATTCTAAGTCTCTGCCAGCTTGAAAACCTCTTTTAATTAAGCTGAATGCAGAACTAGCAGTTGCTAATGCTGTTACAGGATCGACCATTACTGTGTTGTTGCCTCAAGAAGTTTTTGCCTCTCTTCCTCATTCAAACCCTCTATGATACTGTTAAGGGCTGGAGATGGACTTTCACCACTGACAACATCCTCAACACCTTCAACAATTGTTGGTCTTAATGAATTTTGCACTGCACCAGAAAATAATGGTGCTCCAGTTTTGTCAACATATTGTTTCACCATATTATATGCTGCGTTCCTCTTAGCCATACTTTCTATACCACTGACAGCTTGCTCTCCGACTAGAGGAATAAATTGCAAAGAACTTAAAATCCTGCCTCTAGTCATAGCTGAAACAAGCAAATATGATGACCCAGAGGGATTCAACTTTATGTCTGCCCAAAGGGTTGGCATTACATTTCTTCTGAAATCAGCTATCCTTTTTAACTCATCCTTATTAAAAAGTTTATTTATTATAGCTTTCTGCTTAACGAAAACGTCATCATAATTTTGCACAATGTTTGTTCTCGTAACACCAGACTTACCAGATCCAGAGAAAGCTTTTTCTATTATGCCATCTTTTAACAAAGCCAAAACTTGAGCAGACTCTTCTTCTGGTAGAACTTTTTTCAATTTATCTATAACCAAAGGCAGAGATTGATTGGGTGCAAACTTCGAATGACCGAAAAGTATATTCGCTACTTGTCTCGGTGTATAGTCTTGATCTGTTAGCTTTTGTAATATTTTGTTTGCAGATTTTTGCGCAAGAGTTCCTCCTTTGCCTTTGCCAGTCAGACCCATGTAATCTTTATAGAGATTTGTTGCTTTCTTCAATGCGATCAATGCATCAGGATCACCATATATAAAACCTTCGTCAATGCCTTTAAATATAGCATCATCAAGAGCACCTTTTATCTTTGACAATGCTAATTGTTCGGGAGATCCTTGCTCTGCACTTCTGACAGTTCTGTTTATTTTCTTTTGATATCCATTCAGAACACTCAAAGATTGATCTTTAAATCTAGGATTTTTGCTTGCTTTTAAAAGTTTTTGTAAAAAATCGAGTTCCCTTTTCAACAAAGGCATTCCAGCAATCTCTATATTTGTTATGCCTAAACCTGTTGTTGGATCTTTTATATTTGTCAAAGCATTGCCAACAGCTTTTCTTATACCATCAACAGTCATCCTTGGCATTTCGACAGGGTTGCGTGCATCAATGTATGCTTGCCCTGACTCTGTTTTTATCTCATCAGCTTTCTTTGTGAGTATTGATTGAATTTCCTCACTTGCAGCACCAGTTGGGTCTTTGCCCTCTCCTGGTCTCAAAGTAAGATCTGTTGATGGTTGACCAGATCCTATCTCGCTCTGCAATCGTTGTGCTTCGTTGCGTATTTGATCAAGCTGACTCTCATCAAACCTCTGCAAAACACCACTGGCATCACCACCTGCTCCTGGAGCATTCCTTATAGTTGATTCTTGCTCTAACTGAACAGTTGCTTTAGGTTGATATGTTGATTCTGGTGGAGGTGATGTTCTCTGACCAACAGTTAGTTCAAATTGAGATTCTTGTGGTTTAGGCTGTTCTTTCGGCATCATAAATCTTGGGAGCTTTACACCAGTTTTGTCTGCGGCTTTTATAACTCCTTTTGCTGCTCCTTTAACTATTGGTGGTGCAAGAACATCAATACCAACTCCAAGTGCAGTGGAGGAGCCAATGTCTCTAACAACGTCACCCAAAAATGTTCTTTCTTTTGCTGCAGTCGTTTTTGGTGTCATTGATGACTCGAGACCTGTACTTAAAGTTTCAGTTGTTCCATAAGCACCTACTCCTCTAGTTATTGTTCCCAATAATGTTTTAGCTTTATTTACAAATTTGGTTGCAGGCAGGAATTTAATAGTCTCTCCAACGAACGTTCCGAAGTCTGTTCCTGATGCTCCTGGTTTGTTAACATAATATGGTTTTTCATTCCAAACAATCATAGGGTTATTAAATTTATCTACAAAAGACCCACCCCATCTCTCATCACCTTTATAGGCTCTGTCTAATATTTCTGCCTTTCCAAAATCATCTCTTGTTATCAACACTTGAAGATTTGGCAACAAGCCTTCAACAAATCCTGGAGCTTCGCCACCCATGTTAGCGATCTCACGAACTTCTGGAAACTCTATTTCAGCTCCCCCACCTGTAACAGATTGAACAACAGCTTTGGGCAAACCAGCTATTGACTCAAGAAGACTTTTCTCTTGATCCTCATCAATTGTTCCTTCTTCTTCAACATCAGAGGTAAAATTATACTCAACACCATCATCTTGCTGTTGGACTTTATTAAAATCTATGCCCATTAGTCCTTACTCCCTTTCCAACCTTTAACTATAAATGTTCCTTTTGTATTAGGAAAAAGTCTTTTTCCTGGACTTCCTGGAAGTCTGTTCAATATAACATCACCTATTTGAAGATTTGCGAACCACCTGTCTCTTTCTTCTCTGAAATTCTTACTGTCAACATCATCATTACCTGTGTTGAACTTAGGATCCTCTGGATTAAAATCAGTCCATTTTTCATATATTCCTTTGTCTTGTTCTCTTATTCTCTCGTTGATTACTGATTCAGGTAAATATTGTTTTTTCAACTCTTTTATTAAAGCAATATTATTAACATTGTTTAATGTTTGCCTTTTCAAGCTATAAAGAGCAATGTAGTTTGCGAGTCCTGTATTTTTTAAAGAAAGTATCGCTCTTTTATATGCTTCAAATTCTATATCAGAAGTAGAACCAGTTCCAGGAGTACGCATCTTCGGAGCAAGCCTGTTAGATAGTGCTTCTAATAAAGCTGTGTCATTTGATTTTGCTGGATCCAAACCTAAAACATCTATAAAAAATCTACTTGCATCTACAAATGTTCCTTTTATGAAACCAGTTGCTTCTGGATTTTCTAGCAAAACATCCATGGCAGTTTGAAGGCTCGGCAAAAGATCTCCTTCAGTCTGTCTGAGCTCTCCCAACTTTTGATCTATTTTAATTATATCTTTTTTAAGAGTATCCACTTCTATTGGTATTGGCGATCCTGTTGGTGTTTGCAATATTGTTGAGAGAGAACCATCTTCTCCAGCACGATCTGAATAAAAGCTAACATATTGTTGACCGAGTATAACAGGGTTGCCAACTCTGTCTTGATCGTCCGTTGTTATTTGACTCAACAATAAATTGTACTCAGGATCGTCTGGTGTCACACCTATTCTTTCTAGTGTCTTTTTTGCATCATCCTCAAGTTGATAAACAGCTCCCTCACCTCTTATCCTTTGTGGTGCTAGATCTTTTGTTGAATCTTTTTTATCAGACCAACCACCCTCTGCACTGGTTGCTTGATCATATGCCTCTTGGCTGTAGACTTTCATCTCTTCGCCAGCTTTGTAAACTGTTCTGACTGCAAACTTGGGTGGCTTGTTAGGCAAGTTAAAATCACCCTCTCCAGACATTGCTTTTTCATATTGTGGAGTTCCAGGAATAAATCTTCTGAAATCTCCTGAAGCATTATAAAACATTGTTCCTGCCTCTGCTGCAGATTTATCTAAGTCTGGTATTTGCTCCATTCTTAATAAGAAACCAGCATTGTCCTCAATCCTATAATTATAAATTGGTATGCCCTCTGCTGTGTATTTTATCTTGCCATCTTCACCTCTTACAACACCTATCTTTTTATAGTTCTCACCTCTGCCTTTGCCTGCTATGGTTGGTGGCTTTAACATTTGTGCTATACTTAATGCTGTCTGTGGCAATGCTGCTTCAGCTTTCCTTTGCTCTTCTCTTCTTTGTATCATGTATTGTGCTGGTGATTGAATAGCTGTCCCAGCAGCACCCAGTGCAGTGGCTCCTGGTTTTGATGACTCTGCAGCAAGATTGGAAAAGAATAACAATGATAATAGTGCTGGGTCAATAGGCTGTTGTTGAGGAACTAGACCTCTGGCAATTTGCGTTGCAGCATCGACATTAGCTCTGCCACCTAATGCTGATAAAGCAGCACTTGGGAGATTTGATAAAGTTGTGCCAGAAGCACCAAAAGTTTTATTGTCATTGACAGCCATTTTAACCACCCTTACTTAAATAATATGCACTTGCTAGTGATCCAAGACCACCTAATGTTTGACCATAAACAGAAGGTGATTGTACGAACTGTGAACCTCTGTTAAGAGCAGTTGTTGTTGTTTCGTATGGCAAACCTTTTAGTGCACCTATTGCAAAATTTAATCTTTGAAAAGGCATTTCTCTTTGATCAATAAAATCAGAGAAAGCCATGTCTAGTGCTGCTTGATCAAGCTGTCTTCTTGCTTGTCCTGAACTCAATAAACCACTTGCAGCTTGTTCTTGTAAACCTTGAACCAGAGGTGCAAAGCTTTGAAGTTGGTCTGCTCTTCTGACCCTTGCTGCTTCTTCTGTCTCGTATCCTGCTCGCATTGCTGACTCTGCACCAAATCTTGCAGCTCTGTCTCTTTCAGCTCTGGCTTGCATTGCATCTCTATCAGACTCAAACTGACCTCGCATAACTCCTTCAGCTGAGAATCTTGCAGCACGATCTCTTTCGGCTTGTGCTCTATCTGCATCAAACCTACCTGCTGAAAATCCTAAACCCTCTCTTGCAGCTGTTGCTCTCAAATCACCAATAGCTTGTGCTCCTTCTGCTCCGAGAGTTCCCTCCATTATACCTAGTCGAGATCCAAAACCACCACCACCTCTTGCAGCTTTTGCCCTTGCAGCTATCTGTTGTTCAGAGACTAGTCTCTCCATGTCTCTTACAGCTGGATCTGTCGCTGTTTGAAATATATCAAGGAAAGGTTGTGCTCTGTCTAATGTGAATGAGTCTAAATCAGGACGCTGACCTATGAGATCATCTCTTGTTGCACCTGTATAAGTTCCAAGCTCTGGAGATGTGCCAACAAGTTCATCTCTTGTCGCACCATCAAATCCTAATCCTAGTCCTAAAGTTGCACCATAAGCTTGATCTAGATAAGGTTGATAAATGTCTGCGTTTTTTGATAAAATATCAAAAGCTTGTTGTTCTTCTGGTGTTAGCTTGTTCCCGTCATAGGTTGCTATTCTTGGACCAGTGTAAAGAGGAGCTTCCCCACTCGCGAGTTCTGATGCTTGTTCAAAAAGTCTTTTCCCTCCTTCAGCAACATAAGAAGGAATGCCTGTACCAGTAACTGTTAAATCAGATGTTGGTAATTCTTCTGTTGTTGTTGTACATAAACCACCCATTAAGCAACCTCCAAAAATACTGACCCTGCTTTTTGCAAACCTAGCCTTTGAAAAAATTTGTCTTTACGTTCAAGGTCTTTAGAAAATACATGACCTAATCTTACTGGTATATTAACTTTTTGCCCTACCTTTTTAAACTCTCTAACAAGCTCAAATGCTGCATTGCTTTTCCTTGCTTCTGGAGTAACGTAAAACCAAAGGTCTCCGAGATGCTTTTCCTCAGACCACCAGTCACTAGCAACCAATCCACCTATTGAACCCTCTATAACATTTTTATCATTAAGAGAGACAAGACAAACTCCTCTGTGTATTGCTTCTGATATTTTATTTATCATTTTTTCAGAATTAATTTTAGGTGTCGGGATTTCTGTTCCACTGTGCATCTCAATTAAAAGTGCAGTAATTGCAGAAATGTCTAAAACTCCAGCTCTCTTTATTATCATTACATGCTCCCGAGTGCACCCATTTGAGGTTTTTGCATTTCTTCAGAACCCATATTCATTTTCTCTATTTCTTGAATCATTGATCCGAGTTCTGGCAATAATTTTATTAATATTTTAGCAACATCAGGACTTATAACTTGATCAAGCATTTGTAATTCTTGTGGACTCATGTTTGCTAGCCTAGCCATAAGAACTGCACCAATCTCGTCAGAAGGCATCATAAGATTCTCTTTTGCTTTTTCAGGCATCATGTCGAGTGGTCCTTCTCTCTTCATGTTTGCGCCTTTCATGTCTGGCATAGGAGGTCTTTCTCCCATTGCTCCCATTCTCATCATATCTTCATCTGCCATTTATATCTCCTTTTGTTTATATAGCACGGACCAATCTGTTGACTTTTTAAAATTACCTATAATCCAACAAGTTGGTTCTAAAATTTTTCTGTATATCTTCCCTAAATAATCAGGCTTTTCTCTTTTGCCATATATGTAAGCTATCTCATTTGCTCTATGTCCAGCAACATGTTTCCAAAACTTAGTGAATCTTCCCTTGCGCATTTGCTTAACCATCCAAACTGCCCAACAGTGATAACCATTAACATGCTTAGTAGTAAGATAGTCTCTAGTAAACCTATAATCAAGAAGAACTTGTTCTCTGGTCATTAAACCTTGTTTCATCAACTCATTGCAGATAACCCTGCCACCTACTACGCTACCAAGAACACCACCCACAACTCCTCCAACTCCAGGCAAGAGTGCATTACCTATGGCAGTTCCTATAGCTGAAGCACCTGCAGACTTTGCAGCTTTTGCTGGATCCTCACCCATTAATAATTGAACACCGAAGTTTACAACTCCACCACCTGCAGCAGATGCCCAGTTTTGTGCAGCTTGTTCACTACCATATAATCTCCTGCCAACCTCTTGAAAATAACTTGGAGCTTTTGTTGCCTGCGTTATTGTACTCGCTGATATATTACCACCAACCCCAGACAATACACCATCTTGCAATGATACGCCAGCAGGGAGTTTGCTAACATCATAAACTAAACTTTCTCCAGTTGATCTTGCAGCACCAGAAAGTTGATTAAATACATCTAAGTTCCCAGTTGCTTTTGCCACTGCTTGGTTTGCAAGTTCTGGCTGAAAGAAATCGTTTTTTGTAAGCTGTAATTTAAGACCTTGAGATATAGATGATTGAACTTGTTGTGATGGCAAAGAACTAAAAGTTGATGTTGCGCCCTCTAATATTTTAGATCCAGCAGATCCCTCAAGATAAGGATCAACCAATGCTCTTCCTGCCTGACGACCAACTGCCTGTCCAAGCTCACTAGCAACTCCACCAATTATTTGATCTGCCTCAGGCATTCCTGGAGGAGTTCCTTGTTGATCAGTTATGTCTTTATATTGTTCCAGGAGATCTTTTTGCACTTTATCATTTGGATCATAAGTTCTTTCCCCTGTTTGTATCATTTTAACAAACTGGAAAGATGGCATTGCTGCTGTGCCATAAACATTCTGCAAATTTTCTACATTTTGCGGAGTTTGACCTTGCTGTTGATAAACATTATAAGTCACAAGAGGCTTTGGCTCTGCATTAGTTAAGCCTGTTAATGCTCCTCTTGGTGATATAACATGTGATGGCATATTAACTCCTTTATTTGACCTTACTCTTTATCCGATGCATAATCAACTAATCTCTAAAAAACTGGCAATAACATGTAGCCTGTTTGCTGTTGCTGCTTGAACTTTTAATATTTCACTCTCTTGCACAACCATAGGTGCTGTCAGTAATTCTAAACTTGCATTTGCACCTATAGCTTTTGTTTTAAATAAACTGAATGTTGCTGGACTTGATTCTGCATCTGTTATTGTTATTGTTATCGTGTCAGCATTACCTGAATCTTCTGATACGAGTATTGACTTAACTATAGATGTCGTTGCAGCAGGACAGGTGTAAAGAGTTGTAACATCTGTTGTTGTTAAATCTTTTTTAGCATTTTTATAATTATTAGGCATTAGGCAAGAAACCACGCTGTTTGTTCTGCGATCTCAACAGATTTATCTTGACCTGTTGTTTGAGCAAAAACATTATTTTGTTGTATAATCTCTAATGTATTAATCAACCTTGTCATTTGACCTTGATTGTATTGAGGTGGAGGTGATGGAAGTCTTACATTGACTGTGGGTGCACTCATCTCAATCCATCCTTTCTTACATTAACTCTAAAGTCTCCAAGGGTCCAATCATCTGTTGTTCCAGAACTTGAGAACTTCATACTCACTTGTCTTCCCTTTGCTCTTACACTTATGTTATCAGTTGAGGATGTTATGTTAAAACCACCTTTTGTTGTTTCTGTCCCTTGAGGGTGTTTTCTTGTATTTAACGAAACTGATAATGTTGTGTCAGAAGTCATAGTTGTGTCAGGAATAATTCTATCAATCATGTAAAGTTCATTTCCATCTTGAGTTATCTCTCTTGGAGCAGTTTCTACATGGCAATTCATAGCAGACCCATCATCAGATGTTCCAGTTTCATGGTCATAAAGAAAGCCACTAGCATCAAATGCAAAAGGAACTTGTCTAAATCCAAATGCATCATTCCAACTTGTTCTATCAAGAGTTCCTATAGACCAGTTGTTCTCTCCATAATTGTAAATTACATAAGAGTCGTTTTCAGGATTTGTGCTACCTGCAGAGTTTTGATCTGATACATAAAACCATATGACCTCTTTAAATTTTTTATTATGTCCAGCTGTTACTTTGTCAATAAAATTTCTTTGCATCCTATCAAAAATAAAATGTTGTACTGGGCAAGGGAGTTCTTTTACAATACCATCATAAAAGTAAAATTGTCTTTTGCCCATCCAATAAACATCACCATCAACTTGCACCATAGTGTTTAAACCACCAGCACCTGCATCAGTTGCCAATAACCTAAATTGAAAAGTAAAAGGTGGGCCAACAAAAGTCATACCATAAATTGCTTCATCAGTTGATATAATCATTTCTTCTCTAGCACTTATCATAGATATTATTTTTGTCCCGAGTTGTAATCTTTGATCACCTGCAGTATTTGTCGCAGTTGGTTTAAAGTTTGCGAAGTCTTCTTGATCAGAGAAACGAACTAACATCTCGTCAACATTACCAGCACCACCAAACTCTTGGCACCCAGCAGCAATAAAGTGCCTGTCAGGGAAAGATATAGCTGTAACTCTTGCAATACTAGGAACACTATCAGCACCACTAATTCCCGATAATAAAACAGCTCTGTTAGATTCTCCTGCAGATGTATCGTAATAATATATAGCACCATTCCTTACACCAGCAATAAGATCCTCACCCCAAAGGTTTAAAGTCCAAGATGAGTTATCAAATCTAACATCGGAAGATGCTTGACTTCTTGGTGTTCCCCATGTTCCTACATTCCAACCACCTACACCCCAACCCAATGCTGGATCAGAACTTTGCTTGCCTAAACCTGCATCAAGACCAATAAGATATTTTATATCGAGTGCTGTGCCACCCCCAGCAGAAACTGTTGAACTGGCATTAGAGGGAGCAGTTATTGTAAAAGTATTTGTGTCAGCAGTCTCAACTTCGTATCCAGCTTTCCTGTTAAGAGTGTCAGCAGCAATACCACCAGTCGCTGTTGCTTCTTCTATAACAACATAATCACCAACCTGAGCACCATGACTGTTATCTGTTACTGTTATAGTTGCGCTCCCATCAGTTGTAGCAAGAGGGTTTGACAGGTTTGTTGAGGTCTTTCTCAAAGGTGTTATGTCATAAACGCTGTTGTTTTTAATTATATAAAGATGCGTATGTGTTCCAACTGCAAGTCTATCTTCACCATCAGCCACAGCTCTCCAGTTTACAACTTTTCTTGGGATTCCTTGAAGGGATGTTGGTGTTGTTGTCACTGCACCTCCAGCATCAAGTTCTGTTATAACATCTTTTTGCCAGCCACCAAGTTTTTGAGGATAGCCATTTTTAAATCTTACAAGATCACCATCAACATAAAATGGACCATTCTTTCCAGCAGAATACTCTGTTATGTCTTTTACAATTCCAGCAGCATATTTTAATAACTGTAGAGGCATCAAATCATCTCTAAGGCTTTTTCTTTAGTTTCTTCGTTTCTTCTTGTCCAACCTTTGCCGAATGTATCGAAAGTAGACAATGACTCATAGAATTTTTGCCTTATGGCTTTGTAATTATTTATTGTCTCTTCAATTCCATGGTGCTGTATATATTCTTCTAATGTCCTCAGAGTGTTTGGTCCAATTCCACCATCTGCCTCTGTGCCTATCATTGTTTGTAACTTTTTTGCTGCTCTGCCAACACCACTGTTAACAGCCCAATCAAATACAGCTAGGTCTAAACCAGATGGAAGGTGATCACATTTTGCTCTTTTCCAATAATTGTTTTCATAAATAGGTGCAACATCTTCAACAGTTAAATCAACCATATCTTTTAAGCCACCCCATTCTTTGTAAACTCTTTTTGTTACTCCAAGATTGGTTTCTCCTCCAGGATCTCTAGGGTGATTGACATAGCCACCTTCATGATGCAATATCATTTCTAAACATTTATCAAAATTTTCTCTCATTTCGCTAATCCTTTTGTTTTCTCATATGTTCTTAAACCACCTAAACCTAGCATTCCCAACAATACAGTCATTAAGGAATCCATGTCAAAGGCTGGGAGTTCTGGCAACTCTGCACCTGCCCAACCTGCAATGAATAATATGATTGGGGATACCACGAAATGATAAGCCAAAGCAATGCCACAGATCCAACCAATAAAAGGACGCCAACCTGCAACAAATATTGACCTATGTTGAGCTTCTGACTTGTTGACATCCACTTGCGCCATCGCAGAGTCATGAGCGTGCTTTTCTGCCATAGTTGCAATCTCATGCGCCAACTTAGCCTTTTGATCTTTGTCTTCAATAAATTTATCGAGTATGCCTGCAACTGGTCCTACCAATGTTGATAATATGCTCATTTCTTTTCATTTCCGTTTCTTTTCGAAAGTTGATTAAACCCTATAAAGCTTGCTAAAACACCCATGTTACTGAGAACCCAGATCTCTGCGATGCCTGAAAGATGATCTATTCTTTCTATTGGCACAACTGGAGTCATTAACACCACGATAAAGATTGTAACTGTCAATGCTGAAAACCATACTAGATGCCTTTGCTGATCTTCTTTTTTGTCTCTGTTTTCCAAAAGAACCATTCTTTCTTTTATAGCCATCTCTTTGTCAGTAACCATGCCATCACCATTTGTGTCAGCTTTTTCCCAGATAGATCCTTTTTCTAATGTCTTTTGAACCATTAAAAACCTCTTGCAATTATTCCTATAAGAAGAACAATTATAGTGCCAGCTGTTCCTATAAGAATGTGCTCTATTCTTTTTACCCTATGTATTGTTTCTATCCATCGCTCATCAGTGACAGCGATATGTTTTTGTAAAATTACATTAAGTTGTGTTGTTGTTGGTCTAACCATTAGTCCACCCTTTTGTATTATCAGATTGATGAAGGTCTTCGTCCCACAAATAACCTGCAATTTTAGGATGTTCTATAGGGGGTTGCCAATCCCATGTAGTGTTACTAAAAGTCCAACTTGGAAAAGGCGCATTAGGGCTGTAAAAAACATCATTCACTGCGTCATACTTCATACCTACTCCTGCAAATCTGTATCGTAATGCTTTACTTTGGTCAGCACTTTCTTGTCGTGGTTTAGAGTTAGGAACATAATGTTTTCCGTCCCTTGTATTGTAGCTTGTTTTTATCCACTTGGATTTATCACCCCAGTTTCCTGTATCAAGTTCAGCTTCTTTTATTACAATAACTTCTTGAACTATTCCGTTATCATCTATTTTTGCCCAGTGTCCCATATATTACCTCAGTTTTGATACTTATATCTAATCATTACAATTCCAGAGCCACCATTACCACCCATGTAAGAGAAATATTCGTAGCCACCTCCACCACCACCACCAGTGTTGGCTGTTCCAGGATCTCCTTCATCGTCAGAACGACCTCCTGCACCACCTCCACCAGAACCACCAGCTGCTTCAGAACCACTTATATATACGCCACCTCCACCACCACCACCTCTGGTAGCACCATTGTAATTTGCGTTACCTGTGCTAGAGCCATCTCCCCCTGCACCTGGATTTCCATAAGTTCCTGTTGCCTGTTTATCTGCTCCTACAGCTCCTTTTCCACCACCTCCTGCTCCAGGACTGCCTCCCCCTGTTGTATCACCACCTGCGTTTCCTTGACCTGCTGTTCCTGATGCTCCAGAAGTATATTGTCTACCACCACCACCTCCTGAACCTCCACTTAACGCAGCAACACGAGTTGAGTAATTGTCAGAACCTCTACCACCACCAGTTGCAGTGGTGCTTGCTATTGATGAATCAGCACCATTAGTTGGTTCGTTTATTGCTTGAGCACCACCTGCTCCAACTGTGATAGCATATCCTTGAGCAGACATTGTAAGTGTGCCAGTACGATAACCTCCTGCACCTGCACCTCCACCTGCAACACCTCCACCTGCTCCACCACCTGCAATTATAATGTAGTCTATGTCTGTATATGCTGAACCACCTGCACCTGCAGTATTAACTGTGAATGTGCCAGAGGAAGTAAAGTAATGAAACTTGTAGTCACCTGATGTTGTTGTTGAACCACCAGAAGCTGCAATGTGAGTTATATTAGATGCACCATAAAACTCATTGAAAGCACTTTGTGCGCCATCAGCTTTATCAATCAATCCTCTAATATCAGCATCATTTATAGAACACGATGATCCACTTGAACCATCAACTTCAACATGCATTTGATCAAGGCTTATTGATCCAGAGCTAGGCAGTGTCATTATTTATTCTCCAGTTCCTCAACTCTTTTTGTAAGTTCTTTGACTGCTTCTATAAGAACTGCTGTTATTCTACTATAATCAACAGACTTTGTCCCCATCTCATCATCAGCAGTAAGAACAATGTTAGGCAAAACTTCCTCAACCTCTTGAGCTATCACACCAATATTCTCTCTGCCATCCCGAGTATATGTTACACCTCTAAGGTTGTTGACTTTTTCTAATCCATATTCGAGTGTATTTATATTAGACTTTAATCTTACGTCAGAGAAAGCTGTTACGTTATCGTTGAATGTTGCAGCTCCTGCAGCAGACATATCAAGAGTGAGAGCAGTAATTGTTGACCCACCATCTTCACCCTTAAGTATTATATCTTTGTCGTTTACTTCAGAACTTATTACAAAGTCACTTGATACATTCCTTAATCTACCTATAGTTGTGCCACCATCATTAAAGAAAAAATTACCTCCGTCAGCGTCAAGAACTATCTCACCTGCTACATCTAGTGTTAAGTCCCCAGAAGATAAATCTATTTCTGTGCCATCTATGGTTATGTTATCAACTACAACCCCAGCATTAGCTGTAACTGCTCCTGTCACCCCTAAAGTTCCTGCCATAGTGACTCCTGTTGCACCAGTTGGAATCTGTATGACAGCAGTATCTGCGTCGTTCTTTATAGTTATGTCGTTGGTGCTTCCTTGCCCTGTTAAGATTAAACCTTCTGCTGCTGTGTAACCAATTGCAGCATTATCACCAGCAGATGTGTCTCCATCTGCATTTAGTGTAGATCCTGTTATGTCACTTGTAACATCTAAAGTTCCAGCCATTGTCACACCTGTGGCACCTGTCGGAATTTGTATGACAGCAGTATCTGCATCATTCTTTATAGTTACATCATTTGTCGAGCCTTGCCCTGTTAATATAAGTCCTTCGGCAGCAGTATAACCTATTGCAGCATTGTCAGCAGCAGATGTGTCTCCTGTTGCCTCAAGAGTTGTTCCTGTTATAACTCCAGATGAAGTGATAGCACCAGATGAAGTTAGAGCTGCAACTGTGGTTGTTCCTGTTAAATCTAAATCAACTAAAGCATCAGTGACAGCAGCACCAGATCCTGCACCATCTAAATAAACTGCCTTAACAGCACCTGTTCCTATTGTAACATTTGCACCACTACCTTGACTTATAATTATATTCTGAGATCCAGAAGTTCCATTTTCTATAATATGCAAACGACTCATAGTGTTTGGTCCAATTGTTATTGTACAAGCAGAGTCTAAGGTTCCTGTATATTTTATATAGATCGCTCTTCCTGGATCTGTTGCACCATCAGCAACTGTCGTTGTATGAGTGTCAGCGTTTGTTGTTATTGCTTCAGTTCCAAACCCTAAAGCTTCAGATATAAGTTCAAGGTTTGTATTTGTTACATTACCCCATGTTCCCGACTGATCACCAGTTCCCATCTCATTGAGTCTGAGATCATTTACAAATGTGCTTGTCATTAATCTATCCTCACTATTGCATTACTCGCAGTTGCTGCTGGGAACACTATTTTAAATGTTCCTCCTGAAACTGTGAAGTCACCACCAAAGTCTAATACTGCTATCGCACCTCTAGCATTTGATGAAGCATCTCCAAGTGTTTTGTTATATATTAAAGCTCCTCTAGCAGTAAAAGATGCTGAAGTCCACTCTGGATCAGCTGCATCAAATACACCACTTGTGCTATTTTCTGTTACTGCTTTACTTGAGAGAGCTAGACCTCCTGCTGAATAAGCACTCCCAGATGCATTACTTATTTCATTCGATGTTGTATAACCATCTGTGCTCGCATCAAGACTTGCTGAACTTGTGTACAATGCGATATGTATTGTATCTGAATCCAAGTGATGATCACCTAGTAACAAATCTTTTTTAAATAATGTACACATTGCTTGTGATATAGCCATTTAAATACCTCCATTATATTCTGCTGTGTAGTTTCGACCCATTTCTTGTTGAAATAGCTGTATTGCCTCATCAAATTGTCCTTTGTACAAGCTTACTGTTTCTGAGGCTTTAAGGAAAGTAGAAGTTTCATAAAGTGCTGCTTTCAATAAAACATTCTCTGCATTGTTACTCACCCAGCTGTTTGCATTTGAACCAGATAAACCTGTTTCTGGAGCAGCAAAGTCAACTTGATATGATAAAGTTGAACTTGGTGTTGGTGCTAGAGTTATGACTGTTCCTGATGTTCCTGCATTTTTGGTTGAGTACATTCTTGGAGTTCCTGTTGTAGTAGAATTCGGATGATAGTCTCTTAAATAAGAATCAATTCTATGATCTAAAAAGCTGACAACATTACTTGATGTAACAAAGACTTGTCTAATCATTCTTGCATTAGCGACAGTATAATCTGCTGTACCAACTGATAATGTTCCTGTTGTTGATTGTCTAAAACAAGGCAGACTTGGCAGTCTTTGAAATATCATTTCTTCAGCTTGTGATATTATTACATCGATCGAGGCAGTAAGTTCTGTGCTGTCATCTTCAACAAAGTTCTGAATATTTGTTTTAAGTTCGGTATAATTCATTTTATTGTCCCCATGCTCCTTCGTTCCAGCCACCACTTCCCCAAGTCGGATTATCAGCTTGTGCTGTTTCATTACCGACATTTCCAGTGCCACCAACTCCTGTGACATTTGGATTACCATTAACTGCCGAACTGCCTATTCCACCTGTTCCTGCAACTCCTGTTAGTGTCTCTGTTATTTCTATAACTGCTTCAGAACTTACAGATGGTGTATTAAGCTGACCACCCATGCCACTGTGACTTGTGCAGTAATAATATAAAGTTGGAGCATGTTCGGCAACTACTATTTGTGTGTATGCTCCTGCGTTTCCTGGAGTGCCATTTGTTGTGACACCTGTTGTGTATTCGGAGCCACCACCATGCGAGCCACCAGAGGTTGTGCTAAACCTTAATGGATGACTTGCGTTGCTGCTGTCGGACTGATCGAATTTATATGTTTTGCCCTCTGTTAAACTTATTGTTGGTGCTGGACCACCACTGTCGATATAGTATTTATTGCCACTTCCTGGATTTGATACTGTTATAGCAAGAGAAATAGTTCCTGATGCTGGGGTGTAAGCTGTGCCACCCATAGCTGAGTGATTTGTACAATAATAATAAAGAGTTGCTGTTCCTGATGCAACGACAATTTGAGTATATGCTCCTGAACTTCCTGGAGTTCCGACAGTTGTTACGCCAGTTGTATACTCTGATCCACCACCATGCGAGCCATTGCTTGTTGTTGAAAATCTTAATGGATGACCATCATTGCTTGAGTCAGATTGATCAAGTCTGTAAACACTTCCCTCTTGTAAATAAAGCTGTTGCTGAAGAACACTGTCAACATAATATCTATTTCCAGATCCAGGATTAGCAACTGTTATTGTATAATCTGTATAAGCTGATATTCCTCCAAAGGTTGCTAGACCACCAGTACCTGCTAAACCTGTTTCAACTGCAGCTCCGAGAGCAAGCTCAGTGCCAACTCCACCAGTGCCACCTAAACCTGTTACCTCAGCATCTCTGCTTAAATCAAAAGAGACAACTCCTGTTTGACCTTTCCCAGAAATTCCAACTCCAGGTCTATTTAATTTATCAAGGAAGGGATCATAATTAAACCCAACAAAAAAACTTATGTCTTCTGGTGAATTATCAGATCTTGAGTTTCTAAGGGCAACAGCATCTACAATTTGCCTTGGAGGATCAAGTTGGGGGTGTTTAGGGCTGTATTCCTCTGAATCAACTCTTAAACCATCCCATTGTGTTTTTAATCTAGTATAAGGAACTCTGTGACCACCAATGTCACTTATTGCATAAGACTTTTTTCCTTTTGCAAATTTCCCACTTCTCATCAGCTCAAATTAAGACCTGTTGGTCTTATCCTCATTGAAACACCATCATTGTCTGTTGAGGCTGCAAACTCAAAAGCTCTTTCATACATCTGATTTAAGATATTAAATTTGTCTGGTTGATATTTTAATGAGAGTTTGCTTGCTAAACCTGCACATATGCAATCTGTCCATCTATAGGGTATATCGGTGTCTTGATTGCTAGCAGTTATATCCTCAATTTGATTCATTGACCAATAATTAAGAATATAATCATTAGAGTCAGGAACTTGGTATACTGTTATTTGAGGAGTATATTGTTTATCTAAAAGATATTGGCTAGGCTTACCAGTTGATGTTTTATTAGGCAGTTGATTATATTCAGCAAAACTTAATCTTGTCATTGCTGTATCAACATTATTTTCTCTTATGACAACATCAATAAAATCTATCGTGCCTGCTGGTAAAGTATAAGTTGTTGTGCCTGATGTTAGGCTTAATGTATTATTCTGAACAGTCCAGTAATTTATACCTCTGTTTGCAAACTCACTAAATAAAAGATTGAGACTTCTGCGTGCAGCTTTTGCATGATAACCTGTTCTTGTTTGATCATCAATCCCTACACGCTCGAAAGCCTCAGCAATAACTTCTTCAACGTCTGGTCTGAATGCTACTGTTCCTGAAGTTGCCATTAATACTCTTTAACTGCTCTGATTATTATTTGATATGCATCGCCTGCAGCTCCAGCACCAGTTGTGGTAAATTTTATATCACCAGTTCCATTTGTACCAAAGCTTTGACTTTTAGGCAACCCACCGAACTTTGAGAAATCTTGATAACCAGACTGGCCCTCAGTTAGATGCATAACTATAACATTTGTGTCAGCTGCAGCCAAGACCTCGACAGTCATAGCAGATATTATCCACCAACACTCCATTATCCTTACACCTGTACAAGTTTCTCCTGCTGAGTTTGTAACAAGACTTGACACATCTATTTTAGAAACTGCACTTTCATCTCCACCATCAACATACTGATATTGGAAAGCAATGACAATTTCCCTAGGATTATCAGAGATCGTCGTAGTAGTTGTAATATCTGCCATGATGATCTCCTAATTAAGATGCGTCTGATGAGCTTGATAGTCCGAAAAATTTTAGAACAACAGTGGTGTCTGCTCCTGGATCTCCGGAAAGTACAACCTCAACTTCGTCTGCTGTTGCAGTTGCTGCTGTTGTTGTTCCCCCAGACATACCTAAAACTCCATTGCAAGGGAAGAAACCTTTAAAACCTGTAGAGTTTACTGCAGCTGATATACCATCAACAAAGCCATCAGTGTCTGCGTCTGTTCCAATGTCATTTAAATTTACAGCATTGCCTGCAGCACCTGTGACTGCGACTGTTACACCCATCGGAATAAAATTAGATGGTATTCCGATTGCGGACTCTTTACCTGTTGTTGCACCATTGGCAACTGTGATAGTTGCCACATATGTTTCCATGGCCATTGTGCTTGTAACTGCGCCACTGGAATTTTTAACGATCGAATCAAATCCATCTTGGGATCTGACTGGACCTGAAAAAGTTGAATTGCCCATGTTTGTCTCCTTGTCTTGGCAAATGTCAGCCACACCATGTGACTGTCAAGGTAAAAGAGGAGGGTTTTCACCCTCCCCCATTTTTTAAATTAGGCACCACCTGTACCGAAGATTCCTCTCCAGTCGGTAAAACCGAAAGAATATCTTTCACGAACTTTATAACGAACGTTGCCTGTATCGAAATCACCTTCAACACCTTTTTTAAGAGGTGATCTTTGAAAGTGCTTTAAACCATCAGGCACATCAGTCATAATGAAAAATGCATCAGAGTCAGTTAATCTTCTCATGATATGATAACCTTGAGGGATATAACCACCTTGTCTTATAGCATTCAAGTCATTGTCAGATGTTCCTGTTCTTAGCTGTGACTCAAGAAGTCTCTCAGCAACAAAAGTATATGCTGTTGGAATAACAAGCATTGTTCCTGTTGCAGCAATCCTTAAACCTCTGTCATCTTTCATGTCAGAAATTTGGATTAGCATTTGCTCGAGAGATGTTTCTGATAAATCAGCAGCAGTCGCAAGAATGTTTGACTGGTTCCCATTACGAGTTGGATGGTCGCTTGCGCATAGTGTTTTACCATCACCACCTGTCACCCCAGATCCAGTGAAAGCATTATTAAGAACATTAGCACCCTTGATCTCTTTTGTGGATGCCATTGATCTGGCCAATGCTTTTGTGTATCGAGATGCGATGGATCCATAAAGACCATCTTCCTCTGCTTCCTCTGTTATGCTGAAAGCTAATGCGATTGTTTCATGCTGATATCTTGAGGTGAACTGTTGTGATGCTGAGTCAAAAGAGACTGAAGCACCCTCACCCTTAACAGGTGCATTTCCAAAACCTTCTAATAGTAGGTCTTCTTCAAATGCTCTGTTTGAGGTGGTTGTTTCGAAAACAGTTTCCCACTCTGGTGGATATCTGTCATATTCAAGACCGAAAAGAGTATTCAGTCCTGGCTCTAACATTTTTGCGAATTGCGCTCTATTCATAGCCATTTATTATACTCCCTATATACCAGCAGTCTGCTTGAGGATATGCTCATTTATAAGCACCTCAACGACAGCATTTGCACCAAAAGCATTCTCTGGAGCTTCAAACAGGCTTACAATTTTGCAAGTTGCTGTTCCTGTGCCCATTGATGAATTCAATTGGAATCCTGATTGACCTGTTACAGTCGAGCCAGCACCTGCAACAACATCAGCACAATTACCGATATTTGTTTGGGCAGGTGACCCATCCGACATAACCTTATACACAATGTATGGATCATCATACACATATGCAACTATGTTTGTAGCAGTTGTACCACTTGGCCAATACTGACTATAAACAAACGAACCATCTGTAGCAGTATACTGAACTCCTGCAAATACACCGATGTTGTTCACTTCAGTTGCAGTGTGAGGTGTTATAACCCCATCTGCTGTTAGGATAACAAGATCACCTGTGAAGATGTTCTCAGCTAAACCTGAAGTAATGGTATATTTATTTGCACGAGCTGGATAACCACTCATATGGCGAACTGGGACAAACCCGAAGGCTGAATCTACATTTGCCATTTTTACCTCCTAGCAAAAAATTAATCATTCATGACAGAGACATCTCTGCCACGGGTTACGTTTGATTTCCTATCCTGTTGGATTGGAATTCCTCCTTGCCGACTCACAGTTTCTAGTTCTCCTGGAATTGATTCGTTTTGACCTTCTGATCGATCCTGATAATACTTCTTCATTTGTTTGAATTGGTTTTCAGGCATCTCACATAAAATCATCCCTTCAACTCCGATTGATCCTGCCCACTGTCCATGATTAATAGTTGGGAATCTCTGATCTTTCACAGTTTCAGCTTTACGAGGACTCCAGCCAGCACGCATACGTTTATACACGTTGTCTGGAGTTTCTCTACCCTGAATCGAGGTAGCTATCCATCTCTGAACCATTCCAGATCTTGGATCTGGAGCGTCCAGTAGTGATGGTGGTTTCCAAGCAGTGTCTGGTCGTTGTTCATCTGCACGGATCTCTTCTCTGGTTTCGCTTGAGCGTATATTTCGTTTCTCTGTCATAGGTCTCATCCTCTCTGTTGTTTTTGGATCTCAGAAGCATATTGCTTCAGACCCTTTTCATCAGTTATGCCCAGCTCTCTGGCCATTCTAAGTTGGTCCTGCGACATGCGAACCCTGTTCCCCTTATAAGTTGAGCCACCTGCAGTTGGTGCGACTGGTGATCTGCTTTTCACTCTTTGCTTAGTAGGTTCACTACTCCCTGAGTTTAACTCAGGAAATACTTTTTGTAAACGAATATTTAATTCATTGTAATATTCGTCTTCTTCTTTATCAAAACCTTCAACTTCAAGTTGAACGTCTATAGCTCTTGCTGCAGCAGTTTCTCGCTCATAACCATTAGAATTAAACCAACGATTTCTCTCCCACCAATTCATAGCTTTCTTTGGTGCTGGTGGAGTCTGAGCCATCTGCTCTGCACGACCAACTGTTGGAGAGACTGCTTGATTTGCTGATTGAGCCTTTTGGAGTTCAGCGATGCGCATTGCAGCACGCATATCTGCCATCTGCTCTTGAAATGCTACTTGGGCATCAGTGTCTCCATTCTCAACAGCTTGCTTCAAAGCTCTCTTAGTTTGGTCATATCTTTCATTAAATTGATTCTCTGCTTGACTTTGAGAGCCTTGCTCAAGTCTAGCCAACCTTTGCTCGAGTTGTTTGTTCTTCTCTTGAAGATCATTAGCTTGCAACTCAACTTCTCTTCTTTGATCGACAAGCTTTTTTATTCTTCTCTCAACTCTTTGGCTATAGTCTTGATCATCATCCTTTTCAGAAGATGTCTCTTGGACTTTGCTCTCTACTGCATCATCCTCTTGAGTGACTTCAATCTCAAAATCATTGGCTTCACCACCAGTGTTCTTTATTTCTTCCTGGATATCTGCCATAGCTTTTTCATGATTTTCTTGTTCTTTATTCAACATAGGCTCCAACCTCCGATCCTTCTGGCAATATAGATGTTATCTCATCGTCATTTAATAACAAAAGTTTCACACCATTGACAGATAATTTTTGACCTGCATATTTACCATACGTGATCCTATCACCAGTCTTTGGCCAATGACCTTTCCAGCTTTGGCCAGAGTCACGATCTCTGTAAGCCAACTCACCAGTGGCTAGTATTTTTCCATGAGCTGTTAAGTACTCTTGATTTTCTTGACTTTGAGATGGCAACAATATACCACCTCTAGTTTTTGTTTTACTCGGATTTGGTTGAACCAAAACTTTCCAGCCTACTGGCTTGGGTAACTGATGAGAGCCAATGGTCTTCTCTGAATCTTCATCGGTTATTATTGCATGCGGATGTGACATGTTTTATTCATCCTCCTTATCAAGTTGTTTAAATGTTTCATCGATGATCTCTATGGCTTGGTCTATACCAACTCCAACACCGACGCTTCTACAATAAGATTCAAAGTCACTAACTCGACCATCAATCATATTATTCGCTATTGTCGTCTTTTGGTCTTTCAACTGTTTCTTGATCTTTTCCAGCAGATCTCTCACTGTCATTTTTTAATCCTGACTCTCCTGTCATCGAAACGCCAGTCACATGGACTTCGACAACATTATCATTTTTATTTACCATAAGAACCTTTTTTAGCCATAACTCTTTTCTTCTTCGGCTTCATTGCCTTAGCTTTCTTCTTCATGGTCATTTTCATTTTCTTTTTTCCGTGATCCATCTTTTTGACTCCTTTAGATATGATTGATGAAAACTGTGTGCTATTCATGACTTTTTAGTACTCTTTTTAGTTTTACTCTTTTTCTTTCCTTTAATCAAGTCTGAATCTGCTTTGCGTGCTCCACCTTTACCAGTGGCGAATGATCTTACTCTACCAATTGCCCATGACGTTGGCGTTTGTCCAGGACGAGATCCAGAAGAATAAAATGCACCCATGCCTCTTTTTGCAACTTTTCTTAACTTATCTTTTGAGAATCCAGAGGATTTGCTGTATTTGTCTATTGCTGCTGCAAGACCTCCACCAGACTTCTTCTTACTTTTTTTTGCTGGCTTTTTTGTAGTTTTTTGTGACATTCTTGGATCTCCTTTTAGCTATGCGTTCCATTTCTGCTTTGGTCAGCGTTCCCTCGCGATATTTTTTCGCTGTGCTTTTGATCTCTGCTTCTTGTGCTTTTGGATTCTTTGCACCACGCACATACTTTACATTGACACCTTTTTTTGTTTTTGGTTGTTTTTTAAATTTTCTTGTCATTTTGCTTTTTTCTTTCTTGCCTCTTCTGCTCTTTTTATAGCATACTCAATTATGTCTTGTTGGGTCACATTTTGATCTTTAACCAATTTTTTATAGTAAGCTGTTTTTTCTATGCCTTGAGTTTTTATCCACCTTATAACATCTTCCTCGTCATAGTCCTCTATTCCTGGAAATGCCTCTTTGAATGCATCTTCTGTTATGCTGTCCATGCCATCGCCATATCTTATATTACTTGCTTCACCTTTGCCGAAGTATTTATCTACAACATCATCTGCTTTCTTTTGTGCTGCAGGTATTATTTCGCCAGTCTCTTGATCTTGAACACTGTTGCTTAATAAATCAACATTTGCTCCCTCGCTAAGTCTGTTTGGAGATTCATTATAAAGATCTCCCTCTTCATAATAGTTTAAATACTCAGCCATGTCTTTTTCTAAGATCTCTTTTTTAGAGATTGACTTGCCTGTTCTTGCTTTCCAAAGATCTGATGCGAAACTTAAATGTTCATCTAAATTTTTAAATGTCGCACTTCGCATAGTTCCAGGAACTACCTCTGCAACTCCTTTAGTTACTGGTGCGATATCATCTATTATCTTACCAACTGGTATCTCACTTAATGCTCCTGCCACCAATGGAGTTGCAGCCATACCTGTTAACAGCCCTCTTCTTGATATGCCTTTTTTCGGTTCTCCCTCAGGCAAAGCACCAGTAATTTTATTTGGAGGGTCGCCAATTAATTTACCAAGAACTCCTCTAACTATTTTGGATCCAATCATTATTCTATTATCCCGAAGTTTTTACCAGACTCAAACTTTGCTGCATCTAAAGAATCATTTATAAAATCTGCTATCTCTTTGTTTTCGTATCCTGATTTTTTCATCTCATCAACGAAGAGATCCAATACATCACCTGTTGACTCTGTCCCTTCAACAAAAGATTCTGCACTTAATTGAGTTCTCTCCAAAATATCATCAATTTCATTTTTGACTTCAATCTCAGTAGGACGCAAATCTGGTTCAATCCCTAGCTTTTTGGATTCGACAATAAAAGGATCGTCATCAGGATATGGCATTGGTCTGCTGACAAGAGTCTCGTATGCTTCATTAACTTCAGCATCACTCAAATCATTAATGGAATCGAACTTTTTACCGATGACATCTTCTAATTCTTCTCTCATCATTTCATTACCAGCACTTGGGATTGTTTTCTCCAACTCACTTCTTAAAACTGCTCTCCGCATTTGGACAGAGTTAGTCAGCATATTTTTAAAACTCGATATTGGAATTTTCTTGCTGGCTTTAACTGCTCCTTTTGCAACAACATCGTCAACAATTTTCCCTGCAGGGATATTGCTTAATGCTCCTGCTGCAACTGGTGCTGCTGCAATCCCTTGCAATACAGATCTCCTTGATACACCTTTCGGTGGCTTAACATTTGTCTCATCATCTCGAACAGTCTTTGGTCCAGGAGATGTCATCAAAGTCTCTGGCTTTTCTGGGATCTCTAGATTTGCTTCATCAGCAAGAGCTTTCTTATTTATACTTGATAAAAAACCACTGGCACTATTAACAATGGGTTTGGCAATCCCTTTAATCATAATTTTTGTAAGAGGATAAGCCTCAACAGCACTTAAAGCTCCACCAATAGTTGGTGCAACATAGTCTAATGGTCTTGATGCTTTATCAAAATCTCTTTTGATCTCTTGACCTGCGAACAGCAAACCAAGAGGTGTAAAGTCTGCACCACCGATGCCTAAAGGATTTCTCGGCATAGGATTATTTGGATCTGCTCCTGCTATGTTCTCGGCATATTGTCTTGCTGTGTTTTGCCCTAAAATGTTTGTTAAATAATTTTGTATAAAGTCTCTTGTTTTAGTTCTCATGGTTGGGTTAGGAGCATACATTTCTGCTCCAGTTTGAGGCTGAGAAAATATAGGTTTGTCGTGATTCATACTTGACCTCCAGAAAGTTCTTTTATTAATACTTTTAGAGTGTCTTGGAAACCTTTATCAAGTTGTTTTGCAGCAACAGCAAACTTTTTAGGACTTATGTTCTGTAAATCCCTTTTATCTAAAAAGCTTTTTGCAGCTCGGATCTCAGCTTGTGCTACTTTTTTGATTGCTGCTTTGCTCATGTTACCATGCCTTGCAAGACCAATATCTTGCCTTTGTCTTTGGTCCAGGATTATCACAGTTGTGCCTCGAGCGAAAGTTGCTCCTGCGACCTTTTTGATTCTTTTTTATTCTCATGTTAGGGTCACCAAATGTTACCCTTTTTACTTTATCGCCATCCATCACAAAGACAACTGATTTCTTTCTACCAAAGCTCGTTTCACCCTTGCGGATACGTCTTGGCTTATTTAAAGAAACTTTTCTACCTTTGTATGTTGCCATTGGGCAATCCTCCTAATGCTCCTGCTACACCTCCAGCACCAACTGCTCCTACGCCACTGGACAATATTCGTCTTGAATCTGCTTTCTTTGGGTCAAAACCTGCGAATGGTGATCTAAGTTGCCGACCATCAAATACAACATAATCAGTTCTTAAAGTTCCTGTATCGGTTCTGCTGTTAGTTACTTGGATTCCATCATAACCTCTGTTTATAAGCTCGCCTGTAAATTCACCTGTATCACCACCGAAGTCATAAAAAGCTTCCTCTAAATCTTCGTATGTGTCGTATTCTATTGGGTTGTCCATTTTTAGCTGTAAAGGATAAACTGCTGGATTGCCACCATATTGTATGTCGCCAGCAAAATAATTAGCAACATCTGGATCGTCAGTGACCCATGTGCCCATGTCTCCTGGATGATGCCCACCAATTTTTTCTCTAACACCTTGAAAAGCATTTATTCCCTGTCGTTCTGGTGGAAGTTCTTCTCGTATTAGTGCTCCAGTTTTAGGATCAGTTCCACCTGTCATTTTCCCTTCCATCTCAACCATAACTTCCCTATTTGTTCCATCAGGATATTTAACATCAATAACACCAAAAGCTCCAGAGACATCTGAACCTTGAGTTCCGTGATAAACTTTTTTATTAAAGGTTTTTAAAAACTCTTCAACTGTATCAACTACAGGTTTGGCAAGCTTTGTAACAAGTTTATTTAAAACAGCCATTACTTTTTGTGAGTAGTTTGTACTTCAAATGTTGCTTTTTTACTTGCACCTTTGTGTGGTTTATATCCACCAGCAGGATTCTTCATAAGTTTAAAACCCTTGCCATCTTTCATCCAATGGAAACCTTTTGGTGCCTCAACTGACTTTTTTGCCATTCTTCCCTCCTTTTTTCTTTTTTTGTTTTGCTGCGATCTTTTTAAATGTTCCAGCTTTTGGTGCACCTTTAGCACCTTTCTTCCTCATCTTTTCGCCACGTTTTCTCTTGGCATGAATGTTAGCATATAAGCTCATTTCCTTTTGCCTTTTTTCTTTTTAAGTTTTTTAAAATCTGCACCTGTAATCTTTTTTCTAGGTGATGCAACAGCAGCAAGTTTTTTCTGCTTCGGTGAATATTTACTAAAAGGCATTATTCTACTCCCTTGAGGTTTTTGCGTACTAATTCTTTTCTTGCTTCGTCAACACCTATCTCACCCATTAATAATCTTCGTGCGATCTCTGGGTCATCAAGTTTTGGTATTCCTGGAGCTGATTCAAAATCAGGTTCATGTCCACGAATCATAGTCTCAGCTGGTATTCTTGTTCCTGTTGGTTTATGAATCATATCAACAAAAGACATAAAACCTTTTATCTGATCTGAGCCAGCAGGAGCTGATTGTGTAAAATCCATGTCACCATCTTCGTTCATTATAAAAGGTTTTGGCAAAGCACCTTGACCAGATGCTTGTTTTGCAAGAACATCAGCCTCTAAATTTTCAAGAGCACCCATGCCCTTGCCGAAAAGTCCTCTGATTATCTTACCACCAGCCATTAATCATCATCCTTAATAGTTTCTAGAGCTTTTGCAAGAGCTGTTTCAAAATCATCTGCAGCTGGTGGTGGGCGTCTTGGCAGTGCTGAAACATCTGGGTTAAGGATTGCTTCAACTTCTGGCATAATATCTTCACCAGCACCACCTATCTCTCCCATATAGTTTCTAACATCTTCATTATCAAGAGAGTATTTAGTTTTTAGCTCATCAACAATTTTTACTACATCTTTTTGATCAACTTCGTCCCAAAAATCTGAATAAGGAAAAGAGCCATAAAGATAACCATCTACTTCATGTGCAGCTTCTTTTTCTAAAACTGATGAGCTGGGCATAATTTTAACATTTTTGGCTCCTTGAAAATCATCAGAAATCTCCTGTTTAAAATAATCTTTAAGTTCCTGAAAAAATCCTGAAGATCTAAAAGAACTTAAATCACTTAATTTAGGAGGAAGTTTTTCTGTGTCAATATCTATTTTAGGAAGTTTTTCTGCCAAGTCAGGGCTAACTTCAATAGCATAATCATTCATGAACTTATTAGATAATTTTCTGACAATTTGAGAAAAAGCAACCATCAGTCCTCCATCATCATCTTCGGACCACCATGCCCAAGCATTTGATTCATAACATCAGACATATCACCTGAATGAACTTTCATGATTTTGACTTTCATCTCATCACCATCCTCTTTCACCTCTTCTTCCTCTTCACCTATGCCATATTCCATCTGGTGACAAAGTAATAAAAAGTTGACGAGCTGATCATCACTCAGTTCTAAGCCTTCACTGTCATGCGCAAAACCCATTTTCTCCATAAAGAGTTCTGCATTCTTTTCCATGTTATCTACTTCTACTTCAGCCATATTTTTCTCCTTCAATAATAAATTTTAGTTCCTGCTTTAACTTTCTCCATCTTACAAAGTGCTGTAATTTTCTTTTTGCCTTCTGTTGGCTCTCTGGGCTGACCCATCATTCTCCTTGCAAAATACTTGCACCTGTTGATGTCGTAAAAATATATTGTTGGTGGTTTGACTGCACTGCCTATGTAAACATATAAGGCAAAAACTAACTCCATTAGAAATTAAAAATGCTAAAACCACCATCACCTCCACCAGTAAAGAAGTCAAATACTCCACCAGATTCGAAAGCTGTTGGTTGGCCACCTCTAGATCCTCTTTCAAGACCAAGTGTGTCCTCTAAGTTTCTTGTTCTTTCTCTTGAAACAAATGCATCAAAGTCATCAGCTCTTCTTTGAGCATCAGCTTGTCTTCTGTCAAATTCTTCCTGTTCAGATCCACTGCGTTGTCCTGCCATTGGATCAGGGAGACTTGATTGCATTTCCATGGACGCTCTTACAGGGTTTGATAAAGTATCAGCTTGAGTATTTCTGACATTTGCCTGTATAGCATTAAGTTGTGCCTGAGACATGTCTGGCGTTGCACCAGTCATAAAGTTTGTTATTCTTTGCGAATAGTTTGGAGCTATGCTGTCAAGCAAATAAGTTGTTGGCTCAAACTCGTTAGTTGTAGGATTATAAACATTATTTTTTATATTACTTTGAAACTGGTCGTATGGACTCATTTGAGTTGATGCTTGATTTATATTTGTTGTTGATTGTGCAGGTTGCTGGTTTATTGGTGAGTCTCTAAACAAAAGAGGATCAAAGCCATAGGGATTAGCAGACAATGGAGCATCAGCATAATTTTCATTAATCTCTGTCATTGTTACTGCGTCATTTGCTCTGTTAGGGAGACTTGCAACTCTTGTTGCATCATTCATGCCAGTGTATGTGTAAGGATTAAAAAGACTATCAACTTCTGTCATAGGAATATTCGCTTGCCTTACTCCTAGCCCTCGTAAATATGCTTCTTCTATAGGATTTCTTGCCATTATCTTCTAACCATTCCAGGATCCATTCCAGGATTGACGTTTATGGCCATTCCAGGATCTATGTTATTAAAATTTTGATTTTCAAAATAAGTTCGCTGACCATCACTCATTGAACCTTGAGGCATCGCACCATCAAGTTGACCTCTAGGCATTGACTTCATAAGAGCATCGAGCGCACCCATTCCCTCTTGACCTTGAGCACCTGTCCTCTCACGGATCTGCTCGACTTTTTCCATCAGGTAATTCATCATGCTTTCTTGACTATTTGGATCGAGATCAGCCATCGGCATATTTTGCATCATTTGTTGTGCTTGAGGCATAGGTGCTGAAGTCTGAGGTTGTATGCCACTGAATGCTCCAGGATTAACTGGTGCCATCGGCATAACATTAGCTATCATATCAGTCATTCGTTGGGTCATTGCGTTTCATCATCTCCATATTTAGTTTAGCTTGATTTTTTTCTCTTTCAAGTGCTAAGTCTGCCTCAAGCTTTAAAACTTTTGCTTGTAGCTCTGCTTGAACTTTTGCTTGCTGTACTTGTAGATCTTGTTTCGCTTTGGCTTGGTCTATCTGAATATCGGATTGTGCTCTGGCTTGGTCTGCAGCAATCTCGGATTGCGTTCTTTGTTGCAATGCCTGTGCCTCAAGTTGCGCAAGTTGTTGAGCATATTGTAAAGGATTTTGCTTTTGATTAGCTCCTCCTAAACCTTGTATCGGTGCCATCTGTGGAGCTTGTTGCACAACTTGTGCTGCTCTCTGACTGATAAGCATATCCATCTGTGGATCAATGTCGTCAAACTTAAACTTTGGATCTTTGAGATTTGGTAAGTTTGGCAATGGCACTCCAATGCCTGCTTCCATTCGCTGACGATATAATAAGGCAATATGTTCTGCGATATGGGCAATCAACACTGGCTGTAGTCCTTTTGCTGCAGGATTGCCTGCTAGTGATGGATCTGATAAAAACTGCGTATGAACTGCAATGTGAGCATCGTGATTCTGCTCAGGAAAAGCTTTGATTGGCTTGCCATACATTATTGACATGTTTTCGTCAATGGGATCAAGTCTTGATGCCTCGATTGGTTCTTTTAAAATTTCTGGAATATTCGGAATACGCAATGCCTCATACATTCTTTTGTACGCTTCATAAAGATCATGAAGTTGAGGTGCAGATCTCGCCATCTCAAGTATTGCTTGTGCTTGTGCTATCCTCTGGGCAGTGCTGAATATGTTAGGGTCGCTGACTGGTATTATGTCTATTCGCTCATTAAAATCTGCTGCATAAATATTTTCTGCTGCACCAGCAACTGCAAAACTAAAAGACTCTGGAAGATACTCTGCATTTAATCTAGCGAGCATTTTAAACTCTTGCCCTTGAGAATAATGCAATCTTTTATGGATCGCTGAAAAAGATTTTGATCCTTGCTCTATAAGTGCGACAGTTGACCCCACAGGAGCATTTGGATTAACGTCTCCGACATTTAAGTCGGCTGTGCTAGCAAAACGTTGTCCTGCCTGTACAATCAGACCAAGTAAATTAAATAATGTGCCTGATGGTTCTTTAAAGGGCAAAGGCATTATAGCCTTGTTGACATCATCAACTGTCGCGTCCAGATCAACAAACTCTCCAGGATTAACATCTATCTCGCCACCTGTGACTCTGCCTTTTAACTTAAAGCCACCTTGCATATTTGCGAATGCAGCAGAATCAAGCAAAGCTCTTAATGAACCTGTTGCAGCTCTTCCAAGTCCTCCGATCATATGATATAAACCAAAACCATAAAATCCAACTCCAGGAAGGAACTTGTAGCTGACAAACCAATCTCTCTTTTTCTTTTTATCATCTCCCTCGTAATAATTTCTTCTGACAGAAACTATCTTTTCAGAATCATGGTCTATTGTTATAACATAAGGGAGTCTGACCATGTTCTCGTCATCTTCATTCTCAACACCATCAACACCGACAAATGCTTCGTAGACGTGCATCTCCAAAAGAGTAACAATGTTGTCTTGTGTGCTAGAGCTTATGCCCTCAACATCTTCATTAACAGCATCCATATAACTGGATCCATCACCTGAATATTCTATCGGAAGATACCAACCAGACTCAACATACATATTGTAATCATTCTTTGGCATTCTGATGACATGAGTGTATCTAGGTGATGTGTAAAGATCTGTGCTCTCTGGTGCAACAACAAAGTCTTCAGCTTTTACAAACTTGGCACATTGCCTGTCTTTGTTTGCATCCCACCAGACCTTTTTAAAAGTTTGACCAACGAGTGGTAATTGAAAAAGCATTTGGTCGAGGTCAGGAAAGTAT
>VMHT01038914.1_pt1 | contig 32815 bp, 37 predicted proteins | sample 4693611 | NCBI WGS metagenome assembly VMHT01 (sample SAMN12280063, study PRJNA550983) | marine metagenome | isolation source: seawater sampled from same location over 5 years 0.02-0.2 micron viral filtrate | place: USA: collected off the coast of southern California halfway between the port... ...
CTATCAAAGTTGCGAACACTTTGAATATAGAAATTCTGTTGCTTATCAGATAGAGCAACAAATAGAATACGCTATACTTGATTTACTCAAAAAGAGACATTGCCCAGATCAAGAAAAAGATCGGGTATGGACTACTTGGAAAGATCCACAACTAGATTCTCATGTAGTCTGTATTTCTGATATGTTCGCTAGATAATGTATAGTTAGAAGCGAGCAACACTAAGCAAGCCATCCGCAAGGGTGGTTTTTTTTATTGGTAATATTAAACATTACTTGCAATATTATATACACTAGGTTAGGCTAGGTTTGCTCAGTTTATTTAATCTAACAATGGCATTTAAAAAGAACCTAGAGTGGCAAACCGATCAACGTTTGATAGGTCAAAAGCAACTACTAGAAGAACATACAAAAGCAATAGAACAAATAGAAAAAACTATTGCAGAATTAAAAGAATTAAAACATCTATTAGGGGAGGTGCAGTAATGCACAAGTCACAAACAATACACGTTTTTCCCGAAGATCATTATGAATCTTTAGAGTTTGTTTCGCATGAAGATGGAATGTTTGATGATAAGTCTTTAGGATTTATTTCGGCAATAGATATTGCAGGTGATGAAGTACATCTACCTAACGTCAAATCTTCAGCAGTAGTTAAATTTTTTGCTTTGTTTATAGAACTTGATGATGTACTTAGAGAAAGGGATAAGGGTAACAGAGCAAGTCCGGAGACAATGAATTATTTAAGAAGCATCAAAAAAAAGTTAGATGTATGGTTTGAACCAAAGGAGGACAATGATTAAAAAAATATTTGCTTACAAGTCAGAATTACATGGTCGGTGGTTCTGGCTTTCTGATGACTATGAACTACGATCTCATCCCTTTATAGAAAAGGCTATGTTTGAATCTACTTATTTATCCATAGCTGATACTACAGGAGACTACGTTATTGATTGGCAATGCTTTCTTGACCTTGATATAGAACAGCATCAAGAGTTAATAAAAATACAAAAAACTTTATTCTGTTTTGAGCAAATGCAAAAGCAATTAGACAATACAGAATTAAGACACATACACATTTTAAAATTGGAGGATTAAATGCTTAAATGTCCATACTGTGAAAGCACCGATAATGTTTGTGTAAGCACTATTAACAGGGCTACAATCAACGGTAAGCAACGTCAGGTTAACTACGTTTGGAGAAGAAGAAAATGCGAAGCCTGTAATAAGAAATTTACTACTCACGAAAAAACAGAGCAAGAATGGAATAAAGAAAAATATTTAAATTTATTAGAACAACTTTAATTTTTTACTATTATGCTCAGTCAAAAATCTAAAGGTACGAAAGTGCCTACTCTTTCGCAAGCTTCATTTATTTATTACAAGAGAAGGCTTAACGGTCTTACAAGTGCTGGTGATTATCTCAAACAAATGAAGATGATTACTAAAATCATTGGAGATAAACCAGTTAATAAAATATCTAGTAAAGATATTAATTTATTAATAGATCACTTACAAAAAAAAGATAGGAAGAATACAACGATTAATGTTTATAAAGGAAGACTTCAAACAACTTTAAAAGAAATGGTTTTAGATGGATTTATAGAACCAGTAACCTCACCAAAAAACTTAAAAGGTGGATCTAATGATATACATATTTTGAATCCAGAAATGGAGGAAAAATTAATTAATAAATTTAAAGAAATGTCTTTTGATTTACATAGACAGTTATCTATTATCAGCATTGAAACAGGTCTTAGATGGTGTGAAATGTTTAATGTAAGAAAAAGAAATGTAGATTTTAATAACGGACAAATAACAATAGAAGAAAGAAAAAATGATAGCCAGATTACAATACCTATTACAGATAGGGCGGCAAAATTATTTTACGATCATTTAGGGTGGGCTGATGATGACGATAAAATCTTTCCTTTTGATGATAAATGGAAGTATGCAGGGTGGAATTTAGTAAGAAGAGATCTAGGTTATATCGAGACTGAATGGTACACACCTCACTTAACTAGGCATACAGCGTGTACAAGGATGTTACAGAAGGGAGTTCCACTACCTGTAGTGTCTGCTTGGATGGGTCATAAAAGTATTGCTGTTACTATGAGATACTCACATTTTGTACCGTCAGTAATGAACCAGTACAAGGAGCTTTTAAACAAATGAACCGTAAAGAAAAAATAGAAAAAGCAAAAGAAAGAATTAAAGAGTTAGAGCTTTTAATAGAACTATGGAGTCCTGAGAAAGAATTAACTTTAACTGAAATTATCCAACAACAAAGAGCAGAAAATGAAACTTATTGACTTACAAAGAAAACTAGAGACTGACATGAAACAGCAGGGGATCTCTACTAGAACTTCACGTTTAATGAAAAACATTGAACTTGAAAAAGAATCTAATAATGATTATGCCAGAGCAATTATGTCTCATGGTATTACTGATTTAACAAAACACATTAATGATTTTATTGAAAGATCTAATAAAGGTGTTGCTGGTCGTAAAGCTACAGCAGTAGAAATTTTAAATCAATTTCCAGATATTGATGTTGTTAGTTTTATTGTTTTTAAAGTAGTTCTTGATGGTGCTAGTCATATAAGAACACTTACTAATGTAGCTATTGCTGTTGGCAGTCAATTAGAAGATGAACTTAGGTTTACTTACTACCAGAAAACAGACTCATATCTATATAAAAACTTGGAAGAACATTTAAAAGATACACATCATAGTAAATACAGAAAGACAGTAGTAATGCAGCATTACAGAAAACAAGGACACATATTTAAAAAATTAGAAAAGCAAGCAAAATTAAGGCTTGGTTTATTAATGATTGATCTAATGATAAATAAGATAGGTCTAATTAAATTAAGTAATAATGGTAAATCAAAGAAATATATACAGCTAACAGATAGTGCTGTTGAATGGATTAATAACCAAAAGCTAAACAAACATATTGCTTTACCTATCTACTTACCTTTAGTAATAAAACCTAAAAGATGGACAGATCCATTTAACGGAGGTTATCACACAGAAAAATTTAATCTAAAAATAGTAAAAACAAATAATAAAAAACATTTAAATAAGATAAAAAAGCAAAATCCTACACATTTGTATAAGGCTGTAAATGGATTACAAGAAACAGGATTTACTGTTAACAAGAAAGTATTAGATGTTGCGTTGGAACTGTTTGAAAGCGGTGTAGAGGTAGGTTGTTTGATGAGTGCAGAACCTATCCCTTTACCACCTAAACCTTTTGATATTGCTACTAATGAAATTGCTCGAAAAAAATGGAGACATGAAGCAGCAAAGATACATGATATAAATGCTCACAATGTAGCTAAAAGACTACAGACTTTATGTATATTAAATACAGCAGAAAAGTTTGAAGGTACAAAGTTTTACCATTGTTGGCAAGCAGATTTTAGGGGTAGACTTTATGCAAGAACTGGTAACTTAAATCCACAAGGTAATGATCTAGCAAAAGCACTTCACTTGTTTGCTAAAGGTGATGAATTATCATTTGACAACTATGGATGGTATAAATTATACGGTAGTAAACTAGCTGGTTTAACAGGTTACTTTCAAGCAAGCATGGAGTTTGATAGTGAATGTTGCAAGATAGCTCAAGATCCCCTAGAACATATAGATTTGTGGGCTACACAAGAAAAACCATTTCAATATTTAGCTTTTTGTTTTGATTATTGTGAATTTTTATGCAAAGTTAAAAGCAGAAAACCACACCCACATACAGAAAATTATATTTCGCATTTACCAATACATTTAGATGGATCTAATAATGCTTATCAACACATAGCAAGTCTTTGTAAAGATAACAAACTAGCAAAAGCAGTAAACCTTACACAAACTACTTTTATAGATGAAGTATGGAATTATGATGACAGCGATAAACAAGATTTATACACAGAAGTTTTAGAGCAGCTAATGATTAATTTTAAATCTATTTTCTTATCAAATAATCAAATTGTAAAAGATTGGTTGCGTGAAGATATTAATAGAGCAGTAATAAAAAAACCTATTCTGATGATTCCTTACGGTGGTACAGACTTTGGAATTATTAATTATTTGGAGCGTCTAGGTTGGCGAGAACCTAAGACGCAATCCCATTATAGGTTCTTAGCTCTACATATACGCATGGCTCTTAATCAAATTAGTCCAAGTTGTGAATATGTTATGAATTATTTAAGAGAAAAGGCTGTCACTTCTTGGGTTTCACCTAGTGGTTTTTATGTACAGCAAGAATACAAAAAACAAGTAGGTAAAAGAGTTGAAACAAAACTTGGTACAAACAGAATTGTATTAAGAATAAAAGAAGAAACTGACGTACCTGATAAGAAAAAATTAAGGTCTAGTATTAGTGCAAATTATATACATAGTCTTGATGCAGCAAACGTACATTTAGCTATATCAAAGTCATTAGATAAAGGGTTAAAACAATTTATTACTGTTCACGATAGTTTTGCTACTACTGGTGCAGACATAGATAAGTTTATAAAAATTGTAAGAGAATCTTTTGTAGATCTATATACTAAAAACGATTGCCCTATCTATAAAGAGCTACCACCAATAGGTGATTATGATGTTACTGAAGTTATCAAAGCACTATATATATTTAGTTAGGGCTGGACAGATAGCAAATAACTTGTATGATTATTAGACCTCTAAAAGAGGTTACTTTTATATATCCAATCTAGGTATTCCTAATGTCCATTAAATTTGAAAAGTCCTTGACTACTTGCAAGGCACATTTGACTTACTGCTGGTTAGTAAATCCAGACCAGAAATATAATAATTATCAAGCAACATTATTAATTAAACCAGAGATGAAACACTTGCTGGAAGATGGCAAGACAGAAGTAAACTCTGCTGAATATATGATGGATAAACTTGAAGGTATTAAGAAAGAATTTCAAGATGCTTTAGTTGCTGCACATCCTGAGAGAAAAGGACAATTTAAATGGCAACGTGGTGGTGATGGTGAGCCTATGAAGTACTGGCAATTTACTGAAGATGGTTTCACTATTAAGCTAAAGATGAGAGCTATGGGTGTTAAAAAGAATGGTGAATCTTATACAAGAATCCCACCAAAATTTTTTAAACAAGAAGGTGACAATATGCTTTTATGTACACCAGAAGAAACTAAAAAGTACGATAAGATTGCACCCGAAAGTGTTGGTCAAGTCAATATAAGGATTGTTGGTTATGACATGGACAACATAGGTTTAAAATTAGAACCACAAGGTATTTGTGTAAGACACTTTGTACCTTTTGTCGGAGGTATGCAAACAGCAGAGGACTTTGGTTTTGCCCCAGAAAAAGAAGCAGCAACCCCAACAAATTGGGAAGAAAGTACAGTCGCAACATCAGGTTCAGACTTCTAACAAATACAAGAGTAAGTTTGAAGCTGCTTTTGCCGAAAGCTTAAATAAAAAAAACCTTGTATTTACATATGAAACACTTGCTATTAAATATGAAATTATTAGCTGCTACAAGCCTGACTTTATCCTCAACGATTTTATTGTTGAAACAAAGGGTTACTTCTCGAAAGAGGACAGAAGAAAACATCTTGCAATTAAGACGCAAAGACCCGAATTAGATATAAGGTTTTGCTTTCAAAATAGCAAGACCAGATTATCAAAATCAAAAAAATCCATCTCTTATGCCAAATGGTGTGAGAGACATGGATTCCTTTACTGCGATAAAACTATTCCTGACACTTGGTACAAACTATGACACCAGAAGATCCTATTGAAGGCGATTTCTTTTTTGACCCATTTAAAAAGATATGGCAAGTATATAAAGATGGTGAATGGGTTGAGATAGAACTGAAGCAATATCACACAAGTAACGATGGCATTATCACATAATGCAAAGCAAATATAAAACTAAGACTGCTTGCCCAGAGTGCGGTAGTAAAGATAACTTGGCTTGGTTTGATGATGGTCATGCCTATTGTTTTTCTGTTGACTGCGGTTATACATATTTTCCTAATAAAGATAAAAAAACTAAAAAATTAAAACTCATACCAGAGTCACCTTTTAAAACTGAACCTGTGAAATTATTAAAAGTAACTTATCAAGATTTACCGAAACGTGGAATCACTAAAGAGACTTGCGAACTATATGGTTATGGTGTTGGTGAATATAAAGGTTCACCTTGTCAGATTGCTACCTATAAAGATCAGTTCGGTAAAGATGTAGCACAACATATAAAGTTTCCAAATAAGAAATTTATATGGATTGGTGATATGGGAAAAGTACAACTGTGGGGTCAACATCTATGTAGACAACAGGGTACTGGTGGTATCTTCCTATCAGTTTTTGAAGGCGAAACCGATTGCATGGCTGCTAGTCAGATTGTTGATCACAAGTTTCCCTGTGTCTCTATCCCATCAGGAGTTCAATCAGCAGCTAAATTTATTTCTTTAAATTATCCTTTCTTAGATAAATATTGCAGAGTAGTAATTTGCTTTGATAATGATAAAGCAGGTGAAGCAGGTGCAGAAAAAGCAATGGCGGCATTACCAAAAGGTAAAGCTGCAATAGCTAGACTTCCCGAAGGTGTAAATGATGTAAACGATTTATTAATAGCTAAACGAAGTAATGAACTTAGAGACATACTTTGGAAGGCACAAAGCTGTAGATCAGATCATATTATTAATGGTGCTGATGCTTGGGATTTATTTACTAAAGAAACAAGTGAACCAATATGTGATTATCCATATCCACAACTAAATAAATTCACAATGGGATTATATCCTACCCAAATGGTGACGATAGCAGCAGGTAGTGGTACAGGTAAATCTACAATATGTAGAGAATTTGCTTATCACTTCTTACAAAAAGGTTTAAAAGTAGGGTATCTAGCTCTTGAAGAATCAGTACAAAGAACCTTATTAGGTTTAGTAGGTATTGACTTAAACGTTCCTCTACATTTAAATAAGGATGGCATAGATGAAATTAGTCTGAAGGCTGCATTTGACAAACTAACGTCAAGTCGCAGTCTTTTTCTTTATAACCATTTTGGAAGTATTGAACCTGAGATATTAATAAACCAGATAAGAGAACTAGCAACTGTAGATAAAGTAGATGTAGTAATACTAGATCACTTATCAATAGTTGTTAGTGGAGTCTTAGATAAGATTGGTGATGAAAGAAAAGGACTTGATCTTATTACTACAAAATTAAGAAGTTTAGCAGAAGAAACAAACATAGCACTAATAGTTGTATCGCACTTATCAAGACCACAAGGTAAAGGACATGAAGAAGGTGCTGACGTTTCTCTTAGAGATATTAGAGGGTCACATGGTCTTGTTCAAACATCAGATATTTGTTTATCGTTGACCAGAAATCAGTCTGGGGATGAAGCTGAAAGATCAAGACTACAACTTAAAATTCTTAAATCTAGACATACTGGTATGACAGGTGAAGTTGATAAGTTACTCTACGATCAAACTACTGGTCGTTTAATTGTTTACTCTGATAACATTTTCTAATGACTTTATTAATTGATGCGGATTATTTAATCTACTCTTCTTGTTGTGCTGCTGAAAAGCATATCAAATGGGATTTACATACTTGGAGTTCTTGGGGTGACGAAAGAGAAATTATACAAATTATAGAAAGTAGGTTAGAGCATTATCAAAACATAGTAGAAGAAAAACATGATGTTGTTATGTGTCTAAGTTCTTACCCTACATTTAGACATAGTATATTTCCTGATTACAAGTTAAATAGAATAAATAAACCAAAACCTTTTGGATTAAAAGGAATGATAAAAACTATAAAAAATAATTATGATTCTGTTTTTTATGACAACTTAGAAGGAGATGATGTACTTGGGTTATGTGCAACTAATGGTAGATATGATGACCCTATAATAGTTAGCGTTGATAAAGATATGAGAACTATACCTTGTAAACTTTTAGCTACTGATGATTTAGAACTAATAACAAAAAAGAAAGCTGATAGACAATGGATGTGTCAAAGTCTTAGTGGAGATCCTACTGATAACTACAAAGGTTTAGAAAAAGTTGGTGCAGTTACAGCAGATAAAATTTTAGGAGAATCTAAATCAACAGAGGAAATGTGGAATAAAGTAGTAGCTGCTTATGAGAAGAAAGGACAGAATATAGGTGATGCAATTATGACTGCAAGGCTTGCAAGAATATTACGAGAAGGTGATTATGATTATACAACTGGTGAAGTAAAGCTTTGGAATCCTAAGTTTTGAAAACTAGGAGTGTGATAATTAGCAGTTGCACGTTATATTATAATTAAGTCTTTTATTAGTTTATGCCATCTGATGTACTACCAGTTATAACAGATGAGCTTATTAATGCTTTGACTATAGTTTTTCCTAGCCGACCACCTGAGTTATCTTATACTGATAGAGAGGTTTGGTTTAAAGCAGGGCAAAGATCAGTTGTAGATTATTTAATCGAACAACAATCTAGACAAAAAGAAACTATGCTTACAAACTCTGTAATTTCAGAAGCTTAATTATGTGTTTAAGATCACCCAAGCCGCCACCACCTCCTGTAATACCAGAGCCTAGACCACCAGCACCGTTGCCAGAAACAACTGCTGCTGCACCTGTAGTTGGAAGAAAAAGATCTTCTCAACAAACTACAGTAAAAGGTGCTACCAGAAGAAAGGCTGATGGTACAACAGTTTCTACTACTAGAACTGGTACAGCAGGGCAAGTAGCTAGACGTAAATTAGGTACAAGTTCATTACGAATACCTTTACTATCTAATTTAGGTGATCTAAACATAGGATAAAAAATGCAAACAGAAACAGCAGAAGCTAGATATAACAAGCTACAGACAGAAAGATCGTCATATGAACGTGATGGAGATGAAGCTGCTCAGTTAACTATCCCATCTTTATATAGGATGAATAAGAGTAAGAATCAAAAGATTAAAACACCTTTCCAAGCAGTTGGTGCAAAGGCTGTTAATACTCTTGCGGCAAAAATGTTAGCTGTTGTTCTACCGCCAGAACAAAGTATGTTTCAGTTAACACTTGATACTCTTCAATTAGCAAAAGAAGGGCAACCAGAATTTAGTAGTGAGATTGATAAAGCTTTAAGATCTTATGAATTAGCTGTAAATACTGAAATAGATATATCAAACGATAGAGTGGCTTTATTTGAAGCTTTAAAACATCTAATAGTAGTAGGTAATGTATTACTTTATGTTGGTGATAAAGGCATAAAGGTATATCACCTCGATAGGTTTGTATGTCAAAGAGATGATGTTGGTAATATCATGGAAATTATTACAAAAGAAACAGTACATATAAATGCTTTTGATCAAGAGTTTGTTGATAACTTAAGGCAAAAATCTAATTATGATGAAGAGCAAATGATAGATGAAGAGATAGATGTTTATACAAGAGTAGTAAGAACTGGTGATACTCAAAACTGGTATCAAGAATGTAAAGGCGAACGCATACCAAATACTGAAGGTGTATCTAAATTAGATGTTTCACCATTTATAGTTTTACGTTGGACTAGAAGAGATGGTATGAATTATGGCGAAAGCTATGTATCTGAATATAGAGGTGACTTGATAAGCTTAGAAGCTTTGATGCAAGCTGTAATTGAAGCAGCTAGTGCTAGTGCAAAATGTCTTTTTCTGGTTAATCCAAATGGTGTTACCAGAGCAAGCACTCTTAGTAATAGTCCTAACGGAGCAGTAAGAGAAGGACTTGCTAGTGATGTCAGTACCTTACAAGTAAATAAAGCTGCTGATTTGAGTATTGCTTTTCAAGCTATACAACGTATTGAATCTAGATTAGAACACGCTTTCTTAATGGCTAAAAGTGTACAGAGAGATGCAGAAAGGGTTACAAGTACTGAGATACAAGTAATGGCAAATGAATTAGAACAAGCTTTGGGTGGTATATACAGCATCTTGAGTAATGAGTTTCAACTACCTTATATCAAACGTAGGATTCATATGTTAGTAAGATCTGGTAAGGTGCAAAAGCTACCAGAAGATTTAGTACAACCTAAAATAGTTACAGGTATTAATGGTCTTGGTCGTAATTCAGATAAAGCTAGATTAATTGAATTTATTACAACAGTAGCTCAAGCTTTAGGTGGTGATATTCTTCGTCAATATATGAATTTAGATGAAGCAATTAAGCGTTTGGCAACGAGTGTTGGCATAGATACCAATAATTTAGTAAAGTCTAAGGAAGAGATAGAACAAGAAATGCAAGCTATGCAACAACAGCAGCTTGTACAATCTTTAGGTTCTGCTGCTTTAGGTTCTAAACTAGCTGACCCTAAGAATGTTCTTCAAGCACAACAATTAGCACAGGAGCAAGCCAATGGCGAGCAACAAGAATAAGGTTCAGAAAACACCAAAACAACGTGACGAAAATGGTCGTTACTTAAAGAAAGAAGTAGAAGAAACAAAAGAAGCAATAGTTGAAGATACTACTGTAGCTAAAGCAGTAGTAAGTCCTATTGGTGAACTAGAAGAAAATCCTGTACCAAAAAAATCAGGAGACTCAGTTACTTCTCATGGCAACACAATACATTTTAGTTAACTTTTTATTATGAAATCTGAATTAGCATCAAACGAAACCCCACCAATGTCACCTGATGACATAGCAAAAATAGCTGAAGAGAATACAGATGAGAGTGGTTTGATACTTGGTAAGTTTAAATCACAAGAAGATTTAATTTCTAGTTATAAAGAATTAGAAAATAAATTAACAGCTAAAGATTCTGAAACAGAAGAAACAGTTGAGGAAGAAATAAAAGAACCTGTTGATGATGCAGGTGATTGGGATCAATTTTATAACGAAGATGGTTCTGTAGATTTTGGTAAAAGTAAAGAAGTTTACGGTGATAAATTAGGTGAGTTATTTGAAGAAAATAATGTAGATCCTTTTGCTATTAGTAAACACTTCCATGAAAATAATGGAAAGATTACTGATGAAATGTATGAACAGTTAGAAAGTACTGGCTTACCTAGAACTCTGATTGATGCTTATCTGGATGGTAGGGCGGTGCAAAGTAATTACACAACAGAAACTACTACTGATCCTAATGACCCTTATGAAGAGATTGTAGGCATTGCTGGTGGTGAAACTCAATACAAAGAAATGCTTCAATGGATGGATGGAAGTTTATCTAATGAAGAGAAACAAGATTACGATAAGATTGTTGATGGTAAAGATTCTAGTGTTACTCAAATTTCTTTAGCTGTACAAAATATGTATAATAAGTACAAAAGTAATAAAGGTATAGAACCACAACTTATGTCAGGTAAATCATCATCTACTCCATCTTTAAAAACATTTAAATCAAATGCTGAAGTAGTAGCAGCTATGAGAGATCCTAGATATAAAAATGATATTGCTTATCAACATGAAGTACAGAGAAAGCTTGCTCAAAGTGATGTATTTAGTATCTCAGGCTAATGACAAAATCAGTAAGACTACGCAAAGAACACAAGAGTAAAACTGGTGGTCTTACTAAAAAAGGTAGAGATAAATATAATAGAGAAACAGGTAGTAATTTAAAAGCACCAGTAACAGGTAAAGTAAAACGTGGTAGTAAAGCAGCTAAAAGACGTAAATCTTTTTGTGCAAGAATGTCAGGTGTTAAAGGTGCTACAAGTAAAGGCGGTAAGCTAACAAGAAAAGGACTAGCTCTTAAGAAATGGAAGTGTAGTTAATCTTCCTGTCTATCTTTTAAGATTGCCTGTATTTCAGTAAACCTAGTTTTACATTGGTTCATAACATCATTTGCTTGGTTATGCTTAGTGACCACTTCCTGTAGTTCAGCTTGCAGTTCTTCAGTTGTAGGTTTTGCCATAAAAATAAATTAAAACGGTTTGCCTGTAGCGGTGACAGGTGTATTTATAAGAGCAATATTATCTTCTAATGCCTTTTCTATTGCTGTAACCTCATCTGTACCTATTGAAGTTTTTACCCAACCAAGTACAGTTGCTTCATCTAAACTATCGTAAGCTTTAAAATCACTAGGTAAAGAATCAGGTTTTGTAAATACTACTTCACCAGTAGCTCTATCTTTTTCTTCAGAACCATCAATTCCTTTTACACGATAAATAACTTTGTTTACATGACCATCAGATAGGTCACGTTCCATTGTGTTTACTTCCCAAGTTTTAGTAATAGCCATGATAAATAAGTTTTAAAAATAGTTTAGCTTGAATACGGAGATGTACCAAGTATAGATGTATTCCATTGTGCTTTTAAACCAGCTTCATCTGTAGCTTCATCTATAGCACTATCAGCAGGGGCATCTCTTAGTGCTTGTTTCTTTGTCACGATAGCACTTGTATCTGCTGAAGTTTCCTGTGCTTTCTGAAATTCAACATCAAGTTCTGCAAGTTTTGGTGTACGAGCTTCTCTTATGTTTGCCTTGTGAATTTCTTTAGCTTTTGTCATGTCTGTTGAAATAATACTCATGCTCCTACTCCTCCACTCGCTTGCATACCATGATCTGCACCTACTCCATCTGTAAGGTCTGATTCATTCACAGTCCAAGCACCACGAAATGATCTGTCCATTACTGTATCAGCTTTATCAACTATTTTGTATTTATAACCAGTAGGTACATCTTTAGCTGCAATTTCTTCTACAGTTAAAGAACAATTATCAGATGGGATGATAATTGCAACAACTCCATTATCTTGTTTGTATAAAATTCGTTTGTCTGAATTAAGTGCCATAATGTCCATCTCCTACTGCAATAAATACAGTTAAAGGAAAATCTGTAGCATTAGAAGTCCTTGTAGTACGAGTAATATATCTACAACTTCCTGTAGCCATGTGGTTGCTATCTACACCACTAAAAGATAAATCGTTACCTGTACTTCCATAAGCAAAAGCAGCATAATTAGCATTTGGCATATTGAAATCAAAATTACAGGTATGATAACCGTTATCGTGATCTGTCATAGAAGAGACATTGTAATTATCTCTTAGAGTTGGTGAGCTTGAATCTCCACTTATGTTTGCCCAGACTTGAACTGCACCATTTCCATAAATTGTCATCAGCTTACCTCCGTAAGGTTGAACTTGTACTTCTTGCCATTGCGTTTGTTCACTAAGAAAAGATCCTCTGCTCCTTCTTGTATAGTATAACTTCCCCAAGTTCCGTCAACATCATTAGATCCACCTTCGTTAGATAAGTTAAGGTCATTGGTGTAGACGTTTCTCCAACGTAATGATGATGTACCTAAGTCGTAAGAGTTGTTTGCTTCTGGTCGCCAAGCACCATTTATTGATGCTGAACCATTTAGTAGTTGTATCTTTGTGTTGCCATCATCTCGACTCCAAGTTGGTGTGCCATCACTCCAAGTACCTAAAAAAGCATCTCTAGTACCATTCTCACCTGTAAATTCTATGTAATTCCAATCGTCACCATTTCCAGAAGGTACTTGTAATATTACTCTACTATCTGATGAACCTATGGCGACAATAGTTCCTTCAACTCGAATACCTTGAGCAGTACAGCCCGCACTTGTAGTCTCAAATTTTTTACTGTGGTCGAAGTATAACTCAGTAGCACCATTAGGTCTGCCTACAAGAGAAAACTCTCCATTAATAGTTTTTACATAAAATACACCTGTGTTGTTTTGTAGGGTGCTATTTGTTCCATCGTGAAAAATTTGTAAATCATTACCAGTACCAAAATTTATATTTACATTATCACTAATCTTTAGTGCATTATCAGAAACATCAAATTTAATATCTCTTCCAGCCGTTGATGGGTTATCTAAAAATAAATCTCCAATTATAGTTACGCCATCTGAGGTTGTCTCAAACTTTTTACTGTTGTCGTAGTAGAGTTGTACCGCTCCGTTTGCTAAAGAAGTTATAGCTGAATCAGAATTATGTAAAATAAAAAAGTTTTTACCTGTGCTATCAATTATATTACTGTCACTTCCATGATAAATTTCTAGATCTGAACCTGCACCAAATTTCAAACGATCATCAGAACTACTAGCACTATCACCAAATAAGATATTTTTAGTATTTGTATCTAAATTACCGCCTAGCTGTGGTGATGTGTCAGATACTAAGTCTGTGTTTATACCAGATAAGCTGCTTCCATCACCTGCAAAAGAAGTTGCAGTACAAACTCCTGTGATCGTAGCTCCACCTGTAACTGTTTCAAATTTTTTACTGCCATTAAAATATAGTTCTACTGAGTTACTTGGTTGAAAGTGAGCCATTCTAATAGGCGTATCTGCCCCACTATTACTAGAACTAGGAACAGTAATACTTACATTATTATTACATTGAATATCTAAATGACTTCCTACCGATTCAATTTTATTAAATCCAGCGTCACCTCTATTACCAAGTTGATCGTGGAATATTTGTAGGTCATCACTATTTCCACAGGTAAATTTATTATTATCAGGAATATTAATAGTTCCATTCCTATTAATAGTCATTTGAATACTATTTACACCAAACTCTAAGTAGCCAGAAGCACCATGTTCACCTTTAACCCAAGCAACATCACTATTTCCAAAATAAAGTCTATTAGTAGTAGGAAATGCTAAGTCTCCTGTAATACTTGCTCCACCACTCGTCGTCTCAAACTTCTTACTGTTGTCGTAATATAATTCTACGGCTGCGTTTTGAACACATCTAATACTATTTTCTTGATTAGGTGCTTGAAGAATTAAATTTCCGTTATGAGCTTGAATATAATTATGGTTTCCATCGTGAAAAATTTGTAAATCTGACCCTGTACCAAACAGAGCTTTTACGACATCGTTATATATATTATTTCCAGTAAATGTATTACCAGTTGTAGAAGCAAAGTTTCCACTAGCTGTAACTCCACCTTGCCAAGCACCTCCGTTATAAACCTTTAGTTCGTTAGCAGTAGTATTAAAATATAAATCTCCTTCTGCTAGTGCGTTACCACCACCATCTGTTGAAGGGTCAGAACTAGCTACTTGGTATTTATCACCAAAGTTATTTACAGAAGATATATTGCTAGAAGCGTTATTAATACTTGAAATATTAGTAGAACAAGTACTCATTGCTGTGATATTACCTGACGTAGCCAAGTCATTCATATCACTAATAACATCAGATACCGCTAACAAATTCATGTCTGCAATAACGTCAGATACCGCTAATGCGTTCATGTCAGATATAACATCAGACACAGCCAATAAATTCATATCAGCAACTACATCTGTAGTACCGAGTAAAGCCATATCTGCTACAGCGTCAGCAGTTCCTAATCTTCCTATCTCTGTAGCCTTACCTGCTACTGCACCTATATCACTTGCGTCTGCTGCAACAGCATTGATGTTTGTAGCATTACTAGCGACAGCATTGATATTTGTTATGTTGGTATGAACTGTCTGTACTTGCGTTGCGTTAGCTGCAACTGTAGTAACTTCTGTTGCCTTTGGTGTCAGTCTATGGAATGTATAAGTATGCAAGGTAGTAGTTGTCTCTACTAAGAATCCAAATCCAGAAGCTATAACGCTTGGTACTCCTGTAATTGTTACCGTATTTCCTGTTCCAGCACCGTTAGAAATAGTGACCGTAGTTCCGCTAGGAGTTAAATTTGTTGATGCTGCCTTAACAGAAACAATAGTACCAGTGCCGTTTTCAGCATCTGGGTTAGCTGTAGGGAAACTTGTCTCATTTGCTATTGGTACAAAACCACCAACATCATCAACAAGATCTATAATCCTTGCATCTATAGCAGCAGTAGTGGCAACTTTATCATCAGCACTACTCCAAGTTTCACCCGACTGTATTTCTCCTACAGTATCTTTTCCATAAAATATTTCCCCTGCACGTTTGGCAGAATAAATTTTATTATCACTTGTAGAAGTACCAGAAGTAACAACAGCAGTACCACTAAGATCATTAATAACAGGTGTTGTTAATGTTTTATTTGTAAGTGTTTGTGTATCTGTAAGAGTTACAGCATTACCTAATTTTGTATGGTCTGCATCTGTAAAGACATTAGAATCTGAAGCAGCTTCTACTGCTGTTCTTATCTCAGCATTAGTTTGGTCAGCAGTTGCACTTGCTTCAATACCATTTAATTTAGTATGGTCAGCATCAGTAAACACGTTGCTATCACTAGCACTTTCTACAAGTGTTCTAATCTCTGCGGCTGTTTGGTCTGCTGTAGCAGAAGCTTCTATTGCATTTAATTTAGAATGATCTGCGTCTGTAAAGACATTACTATCAGTTGCTGCTTCTACTGCTGTTCTGATCTCTGCATTTGTCTGATCTCCTGTAGCTCCTTCTTCAATACCATTTAATTTATCTATAATCTCTTGTTGAGCAAATAATATCTGGTCACTATTATTATCAAGATCTACTTCTGTTAAAACACTACCATCAGAAAAATCTACTTTCTTTGTACTTATATCTGTATCTCTTTGAAACTTTATAGCAGCACTACCAGCAGGGGTATTTCCAGATGTAAATGTAAGTGTAGATCCACTAATCGTATAATGTGTTCCTAATGTTTTTAACGTACCGCCAACCGTTACATCTATTTCACTATCAGCTAAAAATGAAAATGATATTGCAAAAGCATTAGTACTACCGTTACCAGTATGTGTAGTAGAGGAAGTTGCGGTGTTGGTTGCCATGATTACCTAGTGAAATTATCCAGAAAAGTTTTGTTTTGTTTTATAGCTCCTCTATATTTTAACTGATTGTCAAGTTTTTTCTTTATTGCATCTTGAACAAATGGTTGATCTGAAAAATCATAAAAAAACTTTTCTTTTCCTAGTCTTTTAAAATCACTAATAATATCTCTTACACCTTCTGACTGACCATAATCAACATCACCTTCTAAAACAAAATCTCTTAACTCTGCAAAAGCACCTTCTAATCTAATAACTTTATTTTCTCTTTTATAACGTTCCAACTCTTCCATATGTGCTTGTATATGTGGTTGTTTAAAATATAACATCAACGCTTCTCTCATTTTCATATTGCCATATTTTTCATAACCCCCTGACCCTTCTGGAAAAGTAGATTCATTCATGTATCTTTTAAGTTGGTCAAAATATGGAGAAGGAACACCAGCATCACCTTCTTCACTTAATCCTGTCTCTTCATTAGGTACTTCAAATGAGTGTTTTGCATTAGCTATAGGTTCACTTGGTACATAATTTAATATCTTGAAATTAGTAATTAATGGATTATTTCTGCTGGTAGAACTAACTACAAAATTTAATAAATTTAAACCTTTTTTATTAGAATATTTGGGTACTAATTCATTAGTAATAAACTCTCTTTCATATGGAAACTTTTTAAATCCATCTTTTGTTCTACCTTCTATACGACCTGTTGTATATTCATCAAGCAATATTCTAAAGTTTCTTAACCATGTATTTTCGTCAAATCTACCACTTATTAATCTTTGACTTCTACTACGATTAAATTCTGCTTCTGACATAATTCCTGTATTTTTCATTCCTAACTGAATATCTTTTTTTACATCTTTTAAAACTCTTGGCTGTATAGAAGTTAGAATATTTCTTTGTACAAAAGTTGGCATACGTTTTGGATCACTTATAAATTTAAACATATCTTGTATTCCATATAAATTAGCTTTATTTAAACTGGATCTAATTCCATAGTAAGCAAGAGAACTTGCAAATTCACCAAAAGTTTGTTCTGGCATTTGTTGAGCCATTTGAAATAAATTCATTTGGTTTACAAATATTTGAGAAACAGGATCTAATCTTTGTATTGAAAAATAATCATATACTGGTTTGCCATCATCACCTATAACAGGACTGCCATCTTTTTCTTTTAATATTCCGATTGCTTCATTTAATTCTCTAGATTTACGTTGCAACTTTAATTCATCCCTTTCAAATTTACTACCAAAATAATTTGCACCAGTACCATTAAAAATAAACTTAGGTGGATTTTCTGGATCATTTTTATTCCAACCCATTAATACAGCAGTAAAAGCAGGTATAGCTAAAATATTTCCTAAAAATAATTGTCCTCTTGCTTGTCTTGCTACTAATGGATCTACACTACGCAATTCTTTCATTAATTCTGGCATTAATAAATTTATAATTGGTGTTCTTCTCCAAGCACGTTTTGTTATATTTACTGGTGATCTAACAAAGAACATGAATCTTTTTGCTAGAGGTGAAGTAGAAGTAAAACGATTCATAGAATCAGCAAATTGTCCGACTATATAACCATCTCTAAACATAGGTTCTGTAAAGGTTTGTCTCTTAGCAAAATCCATTGCACTTTGCATAGAAAAAGCTAATTCATCATCTATAACACCTGTCTTTAATGCTTTTTGTGAATAGTCTAGTAACAACTCTTGTGTCATCTGTAATCTGTCTTTTACAAAATCAGTCAGTTCTTGACCTGTTAAACCTTGTTTTAAACCATCTCTATAAGCATGAAACTTAGTAGCACCATTTATAGCACCTGCTTGAAACATACCATCCATAGTTGTCATAGTCTTACTTCCTAGCCTTACAGACCCTTGTACTGCCTTGCTATCTAACAAAGCACCTATAGCTTCACCTAATTGTGTTTCACTAAATTCTATATCTGCAAAAGGTAGTTTACCTTGCACAATTTGACTACTAAAAGCTCTTTCACTTACATTTTCTAATTTTGTATTTCTTGGATTAATTACATTAGTATCATGTAACCATGACTGCTTTGCTACTTCTCCTACAAAATCTAAATCATCAAACAAACCTGTAAATGCTGCTAGGTTTTCTTCAAACATTTGAGTATCGCCTTTAAACAGTTTCATCAACATAACTGGATCTGACATCATATCAGCACCCATAAATAATGACTCCAATGCGTTAGACGTAAAGTTAATAGACATTGTTGTTGGATGCAACAGCAGTAAATTAATACTTAAATCATTTAGTGGATGAAGAATTTTATCATTTAAAATATTTACTAATAGACCTCTTTCAAATAATTTTTGTAGCTTTCTAGGATCTCCTTCTGCTCTATTTAAAGTACCAAACATTCTATCTAAACGACTGTAATCGCCTGTTTTCATAGCTTCTGTATGTGTCTGAGTAAGTTTTTCTTGGAACTCACTAAAACGTTTAGAGTAATTAGCTTGTGAGAATATAACTTCTTCTTTCATTTTTACTCTTAATGCAAATTTTTCTGCGTTAGATAATTTTGCCCATTCCTCTGGTGTTACCCCAATAGTGTCAAACTGCATAGCTTTTAGACCTTGACCTGTCTTACTACCAATAGGTACTGCAATTTCTATCCACTCATCTATTTCTTTCATGTTATCTAAGACCTTAATCATATTTGCATCAACAAAACCATAATCTTCATTTTTTATAGCCATCTTTAACTTCTTAGATAACTGTGTATTTTTATTAGCCATAAGAGTTATCTGTTCTGCTAATGCGTAGTTAAGTTCATCTAATGGTTCTAAGTCTAAGATCTGAGCCATAGCCTGACCTCTAGCTTTTAATTCTGCTGTATTGGCTAACATAGATATTGCATTTTCTATCGTAGTTCTCATGCTCTTTACTTTGCCTAATGTGCCATCACGCTTCAAAGACTTTATTCTTGCCATCAAATAACTAAACTTTTCAAATTGCTTTTTCTGATGTGGCAAGTTCATAAAATCATCAGGATTTATATTCCCTGCTTCTCTGCTATTATCACCACCTCTACCGTCACCAGCTTGACCACCTATACCTTTGCGATTTGGTCTATTCTTACCTCTCTTATAGGTAATAAAATCAACCTTATTCATATCGTCAAAATTCCTATATTCCAAAGGTAATTCTGATACTTTTGATTGAAATCTATTGCTATTAAAATCATTAAATATTTTTGTTGTCCTTGTATCACCAAACTTCGCTCTTACATTAGCCATTATTTCTCTAAAAAATTCTTGTACTTCTTGACCTAATCTTTTCCATGTACCTATTTCTGCATCAGGTAATCTACCGTTGTAATCAAAAAATTCATCAACCATAGTTTCTGCAAAATATTCGTCTATATCTGTGTACCTATAATTTTCTTTTGTAAATTTATTAGCATCAAAATATTGATTAGCTATTTTTTTAAATAACTTACTATCATTAGGTTTTTGTAAATTATTATTAGTTATTTCTCTATTTATTCTGCTTCTTATTGATCTTCTATAATTGTCAGCATCATATCTTTTTGAACTAATTTTTTCTAATAAATCCTCAAGTTCTACTTTATTTATAAATTCTTTTTTATTAGCATCAAAATTTTGCAAATATATGTTTCTTTTTTTTGTAAATTCTTTTCTTAATTTAGCAATTTCTTTTGTAGGTAAATATCTTGACAACGTATGCCATATCTCATGTATATAAGTTTTACTAAAATCACCTTCTTCAAATATTTTACTGTTGATTTCTACTAATTTATTTTCAAAATTAAATCTGCCAGCAGCACCTATTTTGCTATTAATACTAAAAGCAACATCATTTAATCTACCGCTACCAATATTATCAAGAAAATCATTTAGTAAACTTGCATCACCATCAGATAATTTTTGAAACTTAATAGCTGGTATTCTTACTATATTACCTGTTTTAGTTCTGTAATTTATTGCTTCTTCAAAAGTATTTCTAAAATTAAGAAACTTTAATCTTTGCTTGAGATAATCTTTACCACGATTACCTGCAAGCCCTTGTCCAGAATCTAATTTTGTTTTAAATGGTACTGCTTTTTCTTCAAACCTTTTAATATCTAGCAATTGTTTTAAATTTTCTTCTGTTAAATTATTGTTGTCATCTAATTGTGCAATAGCTCTATTAATAGCATTTAGTCCATCTATATCTTCTTCTGCAAGACTTTCTACAATAATATCGTTTCTTCTATATAACTCATCTAACTTTTGATCTAAATCTAATTCATTCCATTTAATTTCATCAAGAAATTTATATTCTAACGAAGGACTAAAACCTCTTCTATTTGCAAAACCTTCTGTAATTCTTGCTAATAATTGTGGATTAGATTTTATACTTTTTAATCTTTTTAAAGTACCATCAACTAAAAACTCACCTAATTCTAAGACTTCACCTGTTGCATCTTTAAATCCAATTTTACCTGCACGATTAAGACCTCTTACTCCTGAGTATCCAAATTGAAATGGTAATGCTTCTGCTAAAGCAACTTTTAATTTTGCTTGTAAAAATCCTTCTTCTTTAGGATCTGTAGCTATAAGCCATCTATAAAAACCTGTATCTAGTTGTGGTACTGCATCTACTAAAGGTTCAAATGCTTGGAAAAAATTATCCTCTTCTGCATCTAAAAACAACATAGAAGCAGCAAAATCTTCTGCTGCACCTGTGGCTCTATTATATGCAAAGTTTTTTAAGTTTCTTAAATTAGCACCTTTTAAATTGTATTGAACTGGTCTTACGTCAAACTTACCCATACCAGTAACAGGATTTAAACCACCTGTAGCAGTATTACCTACGTTTCTCATCAAGTTACCACCAACAACAAATCTGGTCATTATGCTTGCTGTTTTAAATATATTTTTATTTCCATCTTCGGGATCTACGTCTGATAATTTTCTAGTAATAGAATCTATATCAAACAATTCATATTCTTTAAATGGCAAGCCACCCATTTGTCTAAATATATTAATACCACCTTCATGTAACTCATTAAGAGCCATAGGATACGCAGCTAAAAATCCTCTTGTTACTTGACCTACAACATTATCAGCATTTTCTTCTGCAAACTTTAATTGTTCTCGTCTAAACTTTAATGCTTTTTGTTTATCATTAGCTAACTTGTCATTAAATTTATTTTGTAAATTAGAAGGTAGTATCTTAGATACACCTTTATACATTTTCTGATTAAATTGGTCATCATAATTTAATTCATAATCTTTATACTTTTGCTCATAAAAATCTTCTTCTTCAGTATCATCATCAAATTCAAGACTTTCATTACCGTCTTTAACTGTAAATACACCTTTATCTAAATTATCTATTGCATTAGACAAATCTTGTCTTTGTTCTTGGTTAGTTATTTCTAGATCAGAATCTACAGGTAATTGATTGCTACCATCATCTTCAAATAAATTACTTGGAGTTTGAGTCATTACTTATCTGTAAGTTGTTTACGAGCTAGTTGTAATTTTGCTTTTAATGATACTAAGTCTATATTAGCTTTGTTTCCAGCTTCGTCACCATCATAATATCCTTTACCATTTGCCATAGGTGCTGCTGCAAATTCTTGTGCAACATCTAATAAAGCAGCATCTAGATCATCAGACTTACCTAAAATATATGCTCTAGCATCAGCCCTAATACTATTCATCATTCTTGCCCAGAACAATCTATCTTGTACATCTACAGTAAATTTATCATTTAGAGATAAACCTGCTGCGGTCATTGATTCTTTTAATGGTTCTAGTTGGAACTGGTACGCACCTGCTGCACCATATTTAGCATTTTCTAAATCTTCTATAACATTACCTAACGTTGTATTATCAAGACCATCTACTACTCCTGATTTATAACCAAATGCTTTTCCATAATTAACAGCATTATAATTATTGCTTGATTCACCATCTCTAATAATTCTTGCAAAACCACCATAATCAACAAATTTACTTGTATCGCTTGATCTAAAATCAAATAAAGTATTTACTGGATTTATTGGAATTAATAAACGTTCATCTATATTTATCAATTCTGGATTTTTTATATTATTTAGTTTTACTATTTCATCAACAGTAACATTATATTTATTTGCTATATCAAATAAATTATCACCAGATTGAACTATATGAGTTAGAGGTGCATCTTCCAATGTACCTGCTACTGCTGGTGTTGTACCTGTAATTGTATTCATAATATTATTAAATGTATTTGCTGGTCTTTGATCTACAGGTAATGATCCTTGTAAATCATCTTTTTGATTCTTAAGTTTATTGTTTTGTGTTTTTATTTCTTTTTTTGTAGTAATAGATTTTGTTTTTTCACTAGCTTTATCAGTATCAATGCCACCAAAACCAAAACCGTCATCACCTACGTTACCTTTACCAAATATATCAATTTTTGGTTTTACATCTGCTGGTTTATCTTCTACTACCTTAACCTCTGTTTCTGGTACATTTGTAAAATAAGGTTCTTTAAACTTATAAGGTATATCAAATTCTTTAAATAACTCTTCTGGTAAATTAGTAGCAGAATTAGTACCATTTCTAAATTTCTCATATAATTTTTGATTGCTGTATTTATTAATCTTGACTTTAAATATAGATCCATCCCTAGCAAATAATGATATAGGTATATTTTGTGGATATAAATTACGAGATATAATTTGATCTATACTACCTGCACCATCACCGATCAATACATTATCAAAGTAATTTTGTATTTCTTCTTTTGTCTTGACTTCTCCTGTATCTTTCCAATTCTGAAATTGTAATTTAGCTTGTCTTGTCACTTGGTCTGCTAATAAACCTGCTTGATTAACATTAAGACCAGTTTTTTTGTTTACACCACTGTTAAGATCGTAACCAGTAAATGACTTTTTACCTGTATCATCTACTGTCATATCAAATACACCATATACTTTATTCTCTATTTCATTAGAATAATATTTATATCCACCAACTAATTGATTGTCAGGAATTGATTTTATGTCAGTAACTATTTTATCTATCATTCCTCTTTCTATTTTTGTTACACGACCAAAACCGCCTAGTTGTTTAGTTAATAACAATAAATCTTTCCCTGCTTGTTCTGGATCATCATCATATTCTCCACTATTAATACTTAACCTAAATTGCATTAATGCTGTTTTTCTATCTCCGTTGTACAAATCAACAGCATTATCAACTAATTCTTTTTGTTCTGGCAACTGTGTATATAAAAAGTTTAATGCTTGCTGACCTTCTGGTTGTAAAAAATTAATTCGACCATCAGATGATTTTTCTAAAAGTTTATCTAATGTATCACCTATTAATAATGAAGCTGCTTCTTCTTTTCTTTGATCTCTATTCTCTCTAATTCTGTCATTTTCTTTACCAATTTTTACTTTTAAATTAAACATTTTTATAGCAAAATCTTTATGTTGCAATAAAGTATTTTTACCATTTCCATATCTTATTTTTGAAGTCCATTTTATAAAATCTCTTGCTTCTTCTGAGCCAAACTCTTGATTAATTTGTAAAGCTACACTTTCGATATTACCAATCATTGATTCGTAATATTTTTTTTCTTTACTAGAAGTAAGTCCAATACTATAATCTCTATTTATTTTTTCATTCATTTCTTCGTAACTTTCTACTAAAGCAGCAGCTTCATCTTCTGGTTTTTGAAATCCTATAGTAGTAGGATCTGTATCTTTTGTTAAAGTCCAACTTGTCATCAAACTTGCGTTCATATCACTTGTAATCAAATTAAAATTATATTCTTTGTGACTTTTATCATGTGCAAGAGTAGTTTTTTCTATTGCTGCATTTTGTTTATTTAGGAATTTTAATTGATCTTCTGGTTTAACTCCTTCTAATTCGTAAGAGCTAAGAGCAGAAGCATTAGCTAAAAAGTTTTTATACTCTGGTGAATTAGTAGGAAATTTCCATAGTGGTTCGTTTTTTGTTAATTGTTCACCAGTATCTTGATCTAAAACAGGTTGACCATCAGGATCAAATAATCCAGTAGGTACACTTGTTGTCTGATATAAAGAACTTATTTCAGCACCTATTGTATTACCTAATAAAGCTGCTCTACTTTGATTAAAAGCATCTTGTGCAAAAATACTGCCACCAATAAATTGTCTTGTTCTACCTTCACTAACATTTCTACGCAACTCATCAACAACAGTTTTAAAACCACCTGCTTCCCTATTCTGTCTGACTGCTAACTCAAAACCTTTTAGTTTTTCTTCTTTAATTTTATTTTGTGTTTCTAAACCTATAGTTTTTTGTAAAGCTGGATTTAATGAAACTAAAGTTTCTGTAATTCTATCAAATCCAGTTTTCTTTACTTCTACTTGCGTTGTAGGTTTTTCAAACGTATCTCTCGCTTGTCCAACTACGTTAAATTCTTTACCTCGATAAGATGAACTCATGCTACTAATGATGCGTAAGATGTTAAACCAGAACCAAGAGATTTAGTTATAGCTCCTAGTAATGTAGGTGCTTGGTTTGCAGCGTTTGTTGCTTTTGTAATTTGGTCTTTTGCTGCATTTCTTCTAGTATTCCTAGTTGATATTACAGCGTTTTTATCTCTTATGGCTTGTGCTGTTATTGTATCTTGTTCTTGTCTAATGCTTTCTACAACATTAGAACCTTGATTTTGTACATCCTGTAATATTAAAGCAATAGTATTACCAGCTTGTTCTGTTGCTGCAATAGCTCCTTTGTTTTGTAATGTTTGTATTCTTGCAGTAAAAATTTTTTGTTTATTAGAAGCTTCTTTATTTGCCAATATTTCATTTATAGCTCTTTCTTGATCGGCTTTTGCTGATTCTGCATTAATAATAAACTGAAGAGAACTATCATAAATACCTTGTACTTGACGAAATATTTGGTTTCTTTGTGAAATAGTACTAAAAATATTTGTGCCTAAGTTTAATCCTTGACCAAGTAAAAAAGAGTTAGTAGCAGAACCTAAACCAAATAAACCTGTAGCTCCTGTAAGTGCAGAAGAAGCAAAAGGTATTGCTGGTGCTGAAGCAAGTAAACCTGCACCTAAAGAACCAAACCCTAAAGCACTACCTGCTGTCGCTGCTGCCCCAAACCCCAAACCTGCTGTTGTTGCTGCTGCTGCTGTAAAGGGTATTGCCGAAGCTGTAGCTAAACCTGCTGCTGCTGAACCAAATCCTAAAGCACTACCAGCAGTTGCGGCTGCACCAAATCCTGTAGCTGCGGCTGCACCACCTGCTGCACCTGCACCACCTAATAGCCCAAGACCTAAACACATTAGACTATCCTCATAAATTCATAAAACGGTTTTTTGTGTAAACCATAATCTTTATGTAAATTTATAAAGTTAAAATTCATTGATCGCAGCCATTTAATAGAAGTGTCATTTTCTGCATATACATAATTATAAAGGTAATCATATTTTTGTAAAAGACTATTAACCCACTCCTTACCTTTTCTTACAAGTTGTATCTTGTATTTTTTGGAGTCAAACAATTCATCTGTAGAAACAAACCATATACAACCATTAGGCATGACACCACATAAACCCATAGGTTGATCTTCATCACCTGCTGCGGTCATTGTTACTTCACTATTGATATAAGTCATAGCTAGTGCATCTTGTGGTTCACATCCGCATTGGTAATAAGCTTCTATTTTATCTATATCTCTCATGTTACCCATTACATGACGTAGATCTTTGCTGTTTGATTTTCTTAAATATCCCATTATATTCTCCTACTTCTCATATAAAACATAGCTTCATACTCAGCACTTGCCAGTTGTGTAGGTAAGAACGTGTCGTTTTTAACATCTATATCTACACTATCTGCACGACTCATTATTGGAAATCTAAATGTACCTGACTCTAAATTTATTTGACCAATAGCAGCAGATGCAGCACCTAATAACTTACCAGTAAATTTATGAGTAGACGTATCTCTATTTTGTGGTGTTACTTCTACTCTAAAAAATCCTGTATCTTCAAACTTAATATAGAAATGATGTAGCTGTAATCTGCCACTTATAATCTCTCCTGATCCACCACCTGCTTGTTCTGTCAGTCTTTGTTTACTAAATCTATAGTGCATTTCATATGGTTCTCCAATAATAAATTTACTGTTTCTATAGTCACCACTAATAGTAATAGTGCTTGTACTTCCATTTACAGCATTAACAGTTTGTAAGACTTGACCTGATTTTAAAGTTTGTGTATTTCCCTGTGTATCAACAAAAGTACTAGTTTCATTAGATGCTAAATATCTACCTACTACTGTCATCTTCTTTCTTAATTTATAAGGTACTGTAAATGTAGTTACATCAGTACCAGAGTTATAAGCTATTGATACTCCTGTTGTTGCTTCTGTAACCTTATGATCTAAATGAAACTCAAACGTAGCGTTTGTTTCTGTAAAATCTGCTGAGAATGGTAACTTTTCTAAAGTTGTACCATTTGCTTCTTCTATTACTAAGAACAATTCATTACCTATAAAATCTATATTTCTAATAGTTCTTGATGTGTTAAAAGTATAAGTAGACCATGAGTTTAATAATTTACCTTGCCCTCCTTCTAACCATCTATTCACATACAACTTATTAGGATTATCAGAACCTAGTAATAACATGACATCTTCATTAGTAGATACTGCAAACTTAAATATGTTTTTAGGTATTAGTCTTGGTACATGAATAGTAATGTTTGCGGCATCTTTTATAGCTACATCTTCTTGAGTAATATATTCTCTTACACCAGCAAAATCTCCTTTATCAGTTAAATAATAAATAGAACTACCAGAACCAACAGGTGATGCTGAATCACTTGATTCAAATTCAGTTGCAACAATTACGTTAGCAGTTTTTGGTGTAAAAGTATCAGAAGAACTAGCCATTACAAACTGCGTCTGATCTGAAAACAATATTAACTGTTCTCCCATCGTGACTGCATTTTTTAATATCGCAACTTTGGTATGAGAAGCAGCTACATCTATAGGATCTGAATCTATAACAGTTAGAACTGTCTCTGGAAAAAAGTTAAAAAACTCACTAACTCTTGAAAGTATTACGTTGTCATCAGCTAAAAAACCTAACCTGTTTCTAAAGAAAAATACATTATTTATCTTTGCGTTTATAAATGATGGGTCTGGTGCTGATTCTTCATCTCCTACAGTTCTTTCTCCCCATTTTGGCAAAGTATAATCAACACTAGATATGGTGTAGGTGTCACCGTCAACTCTTGCAAATCTAAAATTACCATCAGCTTGCCTTACTAATATATGGGGCATAGTTGCGTAGTTAAATTTAAACTTAATACCTGCTTCTACTGTTTCTTCCCATTGCCCTTCTTCTAAAGAATTACCATTATTAGTAACAAACTTAACGTAATAATTATCAAAGTTTGTTGCTTCATCTCCTTTTACTTCTACTACATATCCATTTGGAGATACAGCAGGTAAGTCTGTAAATCTCTGTACTGAATTTTTTATTACTGTAGTGTGAGTATTACCTTGAGTATCTGATCCGTCTATAGCAAAGTTAGATCCATCATTCTTTTTAATATGTAAAACAGCACCATTCTGTGCAATCGTAAAACCTGACAATCCAGAATTTAGTCCGTTTTTTATAGCTGTAGCAACAGTTGTTGTACTTAGTGGATTATCACTTGAGGTATCTTTAGTAACGGTAGTTCCATCTACAGTTACGGTGTAAGTTGTTTTATCTGAGACTTGATTTATAAATACAATCGCTTGAGTAATATTTCCAGAGGACAAAGTTGTGTCCATAGTTGCTGTAACACTTGTATTAACTACAAAAGTAAAATCAGCAATCGTTACTGTTTTTATTTGATCTCTTGGATTTGTTGTACTGAGATAACCAACTCCATCAGGTTTATTTACAGTTTTTTCTGTACCATCAAGCTCAAATACTTTTACATTTCCATTACTAAATACTGCTACATATCTTTCTGCTAAATCTCTATTAATAGTTTGTACATGGACATTACCTAAAGTAGTGTTACTGATAGTTGCTAAATACTGTGTACCAGACCTTTTTGTTAATCCTTGTACTGGATTACTATTAGCGTTGTCTTGTATATCAGCATGGTCTGGTTGTTTTGTAGCATCAGCAGACTGCGATATACATCTTAATAAAGTAGGTATAGCTCTTGATACAACTCCCATTTATCTTATAAGTCCTTGTGATGGTGTGAAAGTATTAAACCTACCTGTCAAAGAAGGATCACCTATGAGCATATTATGATCTGCGTTATTTGTATCAGTATCTAGTAAAACACTTCTAGCTCTTATCTCATCTTGCTCTGTATAAGTACGCAAACTTTCATCTGTTACTGACCTGTCAACAAATACTCTAGCTGCTTTTATATTGATATATCTTCTTGCTGGTTCTGGCAACTCATCAAATGATAAGAAGTAGATTACTTCACATTTTAAATCTTCATCAAAAGTATATTTATGTTTTTGTCTGTCATATAGTTTTAATCCTCTTTGTACTGCATCTACAGTTGGATGATCGTAAATATTAACGTCTACTCGTAAAACATTTGTAGCTAAATTAATTTCACTATTAGCATCTTTAGTTAATACAACATTAAATTCAGTATTAAATGACCAACCTTCGTTTTGTACAGCTTTATTCTGTTCAGCTAATAATGATTGTGCCATCTTAACGTCAACAGGAAGAGTTCCAGTAAGTGAGTTTACTGGTGCTTCTCCTATTGCAGCCAACATTATATTTATGGCTTGTAATTCACTTGTAGCTGCTGAAACTGTCATCTTTTCTTAGCGGTTTTTGCTGAATCTCTAAAGTTTTTAGCAGTAGGTGCTCCTTTAGCTCCTTTCTTTCTCATCTTTTCACCAGAACCACCCTTAATACGCTTCCTTTTTGCGTGAATATTAGCGTATAAACCAAGTTTTTTTCTAGCCATAGCTACATTTTTTTAAGTTTTTTAGTAGTTTTTTTCTTTTTAGCAGTAGTTTTTGCTTTCTTAGGTCTACCTACCTTACTTCCGTAAGTACCTTTGCCCATCGGAGCCATAAAAAAAAGGGTATCTAATAATAAGATACCCCATATTTTGTAATTAGGAAGCAGATAACTTAATTGTTGCTGCTGCTTCTGGTCTTAGGATTCCATGCCCAAGTGCATATTTTGCTACGAGTAATGTACCTTGATACATAATCCCATAGTCAGAGCCAGAGATCTCAGTACTCATATCTTTCAACTTAACTGTTCCAACAGCCGACTTATGGAAAACTAATCCAATAGTTTTACTATCGTCACCGTTGTAAGCGTTATTTTCACCTGTGGCTGCTGATCTGTTTGATTGAGGTACGTTGTTACTCATCATTACAGGAATACCTGCAATCATTTGTACACGACCAGAAGCAAACGAACCGTTACCTTGAGGGTTGAAATCAGTATCTATTGTTCTAGTTGCTGTTTCTGCTAACTTGTAATACTCAGCAGGTGGCAATACACAGAAACGATCTGTTGGAGGAATGTCTCTTTCATCCATTGTCTGTGCAATATCATAGATAGCTGCTGCTAACTCATCACCAGTAACGTTTGCCGAAGCTGTATTACCATTGGCAAGTGTAAGAACAATACCACCATTACCACCACTTAATGTAGTAGAAGCTCTAGAAGCATTTGCGATTACCTTCGCTACGTTTTGATCATAAGTACGAGCTAAAGCCTTACCAAGTTCAGAAGAATATGTTTGACGAACATCATAATGATTCTTCATTTCATCCAGCGAACTTATAAAAGCTTGTGAAATTAATAAATCATCAATAGTTACGATTTTTTCATTAGCTTTTATCTGGTTTGCTCCAACCAAAGGTGTGCCAACGGTATGATAAGCCGCAGTTGCAGTTCCTAAAACTGGAAATTGGGCAGATTTTCCACTCGCTATTGTGCGAACAGAGTGCATTGTTTCGTTAAAAATGTTGTTCTCAGCAAATGCTGTTAGAACCTCACCCGAAAACGTTTTTAAAAATAAAGCGTCAAAACCTGTTCCACTATTGTTAACAAGTCCGAGCCTTGATACGGTTGCGTTAGCCATAAGACTAAAATCAAGATAAAGAATAAGTTGGTTTTTCTCTTTGTCTCAAGCGTTATCTGACGTATCAGGCACTTGCTACTTTGTTAGAGTAGAAAACTTAGTTGTAGTATAACAAAATTAGTTAACTTTTTCCATTTGCCTAGTCATCATAGACATAGTGATGTAAAGAGGTGCAAGAGCCATAATTCCTACGAACGTTATTATAGTCACAGGTACTAAGGCTTTAGCAAAGGCTTCTCTCATAATATGGACGAAATAATTTATCCAACCTTACCAAATACAAATGATATACTCAATCCACCTAAAACAATTTTTTATCCACCTGTAGCGGAAGTACCTTATCTAGACCCAGTTCTTTTACCGAGTCTGGAACAAGTTCAATCGGGTTTGGCAGAAGAGAAGGCAGATACTTCTTCAGAAGAAAAGGAGCAAGACGAGGAAGTAACAGGTATAAAGCAAGAAGTGATACCAACGAACCTCCCACAAAACTTAGAAAATACTTCATTAGAAACTGTAGGTACTTTTAATGTACCATTCTTCGGTGAGATGCCAATACCTGCTCCAGAAGTTATAGCCAGTTCAGTTATAGCAGCAGGTACAGCAAGTATTGTCAGCGTTGGAGGTGGTATTGCTATGCAAGCAGTACTAGGTCAAATCAAGAAGATATTTAAAAAGATATTTACTAAGGTTCTGAAGAAAGAGGTGAAGGATTTCCAAACAAAGAAGGATTAGCTTTTACATAACTTCTTATATTTATTACGTCATTGCAGATATAAGCATATTTAGATTTAGGATTAATCATATAACCAGCAGCGTGAAGTTGTGAACACTTTAAAACTCTCACTAATTGCTTATCATGCACTTGCTTGTCTAATTCTTCTATGGCTAAGTCTAGCTTTACTTTGGCTAACTCCGAACACGTTTCGTTATTAGTTCCTAAAGGAACCATAAACGACATCTGAAATCCCCATCCTTCATTGATACTATAAGTTTCACTACTAGGATTCTCTGCATCATTACCTGTATAAAAAGGAGTAAATGCCATAGTAGGTTGGCTACATACTAAATTTCCAAACTGCAACTTACCTGTCATTCCATTATTAACATTCATATTCTGATTGATAATACTAGAATTACCAATCGCATTTGGTTGAGCCTGTACGTTTGTATCGCCTTCGGCTCTTACCGAATTACTGACTAAACACAGACAAGCTAGTGATAACGCTTGTAGTTGAAATCGCATCTGTTTGTGTAATCTTTTCAGTCATTTGGCTAGCTGCTCTAGTAGTAATACTAAGTGACCAATCTGCGGTATCTGTCTTAGGAGTAAAGATTGCATCTGTATGAGTTATGCCACCACTATTAGCACTTGTAACAGCAATGTTTGATGCTTCATAAGTATTTAGGGCAGACCCATATTTTTCTGTAACTATGCTACGAGTAATAGTCTGAGTAGTGTTTTCAGTTCTATTACTAGAGCCAGTAGTCCAAGAAGGAACTCCGTTTGCATAGCAAGGAGCAACTAAAAATAAACCTAGTAATAAAAGTTTCTTCATTTTTTCTCTTGTTTAGGATCTACTATTAATCTTATAGGTGTATCTATTCTAACTAGCTGTGTATTACCTAACACTTCTTGCAACTCGGCCTTTACACTTTTACCATTTTTACTGCCATTCTCTTTACCCTTTTGTGTAATAGAAGCTCCAAAAGAACTAGCAAGCCCCACAAAGACCGAAGCGATAAAGGTTGGATCTATCTTCTGTTGTGGTATTCCTAGCTTTGACAGATCTAAATACGATAATGACAACATCGCTGTAGCCCAAAGCAATAGCGTTAATCTGACAGCTAAAGAAACAAACTCAAACTGTTCTTCTCGATCTGGTACTGCTTCTTGTAATTTAAACCAGACTCCTTTTTTATTTTCTTTTGGTTGCTCTGCCATAAAAACGTAAAACTCTTGTCTAATACTAGCAAGTTAGCTATGTTTGGGAAGTAACACACAAAACTATGCTAAAAATACTAAAACCAGTATTACTA
>VMHT01189922.1_pt1 | contig 32815 bp, 30 predicted proteins | sample 4693611 | NCBI WGS metagenome assembly VMHT01 (sample SAMN12280063, study PRJNA550983) | marine metagenome | isolation source: seawater sampled from same location over 5 years 0.02-0.2 micron viral filtrate | place: USA: collected off the coast of southern California halfway between the port... ...
ATTGCTGAAGGACTTTATACACTTCCTAAATCTGGTCTTCAAATGCTTCAAACTGGAATGCTTAATATGTTACGTATTACCGTAACTGGGATAGTAGCTGCAACATTCTTTGGTACGATTCTTGGTATTGCTCGATTATCAAATAATTATATTGTAGAAAAGACGGCCACTTCTCTTTTAGAAGTTGTCAGGAATGTTCCTTTATTAGTTCAAATCTTATTTTTCCAGGCTTTAATTCTTTCTTTACCAAGACTAGAAGTTTATGATGTTGGATCTGTACTGTTCCATGCCAGTTCAAAAGGGGTAGCCCTATCATGGCCAAACAGACAAGATGGAGCATGGATGTTCATGTTATATTTTTTAATAACCTTATATATCAGCAATCGAGTGTACAAACAAAGAATAAAATTATTAGAAGAACAAGGAAGAGAAACAAAACCTTTTCTTTGGTCTTTATCAACTCTAGTAATTTTATTTGCTATTGGATGGGCTGGAGGATACAGGATTGTTGGAATAATCGGTTTTGTCTCTGGTTTTATTTCACAGGGTCTTGAGGTACTTCCAGGTATTTTTTATCAAGTTCTATTGTCTGTTTTAGCAGGTTATCTGTCATTTATATCTGTAAGGAAGCAAATTAATAGTAAAAGATCGGGAGAACTACAAGGCAAATATAGTGATGATGATTACTTCAAAATGATTATCACTATTGTTATCGCTATAGTGTTCATTGCTTTAATGTTTGCTCCTGTAGGTCAAGGTATTTCAAAATTCTTAGTTGGAGACGAACTAACCTTTAAATCTGATTGGGGATTACCGCAATTTTTTGATGGAATTTCAAATGCACTTGACTGGTCTATTACAGGCGTCCCTTACGAATTAAATATGGCCGAAATTGAACAAGTTGGAACAACAAAATTTAAGAAATATTCCACTGAGGTTGGAAAAAGTTTAACTGTTGGATATTTTGCTACGTGGCTTGGTGTTGTTATTTATACTGCAATATTTATTTCTGAAATAGTCAGAGCTGGAATTATGGCAGTTTCTAAAGGTCAGTCTGAAGCCGGATTATCTCTCGGTTTAAGAAGAAGTTCACTGTTAAGGCTCATCGTTCTTCCACAAGCGGTTAGAATCATGCTCCCTCCAATGGGTAACCAGTATCTTAATTTAGCAAAAAATACATCTCTAGGAATTGCGGTTGGATTTCCAGAAGTAGTTGCTGTTGGACAAACACTATATAATCAAGAAGGCCAAACCCTACCAGTTTTCCTTATTTGGATGATATTTTTTAGTACTGTTAGTTTAACTCTTTCAAGTATTGTCAATTATTACAATCGAAAACTAAAGATAGTAGAGAGATGATGAATATAGATATCAAAAAACAAACTAGAGTCATAAAAGAAAATTTATTTTCCTCTCCCGTGTCTACATTGTTGACCTTTGTTACAAGCTATATAATGATAAGTTTTTTCAGAGGAATGTTTGGTTTTGCAACAGCTCCAGATAAAGATTGGTTGTCAGTATTAAACAATATGCAACTTTATATGGTTCAAGCTTATCCTGAATCTGATTTCATAAGAATCTGGATTTGTGTAGGTTTAGGTTTTATATTCTCTGGGCTTTCTGTAGGACTTTGGGAAACAGAAGAAAAAACATCTTTGAGTAAATTGTGTATAACATTTTCAAAAATAGTTTCCGGCATTATTTTTCTTACGATTATTGCTCCAACCACTTCTGTTGTGGTAAGTACTGCTACAGGAATAAGAGAACAAGTAGACGTTTTTTCATATGCTGAAAGAATTCCTTTATTAAGCACTTTACTTGGAGTACTAGTAGTACTTTTTCTTATCTCAAAGATCAATTTAAGTTTTAACAAGTCATTATTAGTGTCTATATATTTATTTGTTCCGATAATCCTTTTGTGGATTATGAAAATTCCAACTATACAGCTTGATGCAGAGAATCAAAGAGTATTCCCGGATCCTTTAATGCCAATAGCAAATTCTACGAAATTACCTTGGACTTTAATATGGATTTCCTTTGTGGTGGCTTATTTAGTTGGTGTATATTTTAAAAATAAAAAACAGTTTAAGAATGCAGTGTCTATTTCCTGGGTATTACTTCCTTTATTAATATTTTCATGGATTTTTAAAAAACCTCTTATAGACCTTAACGAACTTATAAGAAATGACATTCCAGTATTTATTGGATTTTTACTGATAGGTGTTTTAACTATATATCTTATTAATAATAAAATTGTTGAGAAGTTTTATAGTTATTATTTAGGCCTTCTTGTAGTTGCTACAATAGCCTCACTATTTTTAAAAGTCATCCTACTTGTAAAAGCAGGTTTATTATTACTTTTACTATTTTCAGTTATTATTCCAGCAGTTTCTACTTCTGCAAAAGGTAAAAGAAGCTTAACTATTGTGTGGGTAGTATCTTTGACAACAACTGCATTTCTGCTTGAAGGAGGAACATCGACTACTCAGATAGTGGTTCCTGGCTCAAGTATTTTTGGAGGATTTTCACTAACCTGGTTATTGGCAATATTTGGTACATACGTATCTTTCCCCTTAGGAGTTCTATTAGCTTTAGGTAGAAATTCTTCACTTCCAATTATTAAAGGTGTTTGTACAGGGATAATCGAACTTGTAAGATCTGTGCCTTATATTACATGGTTATTTTTTGCTAGTGTAACTATGGCAGTATTTTTACCAGACGGTGTAGAATTTAATCTTATAGTAAGAGTTTTGATTGTCACAGCTTTTTTTAGTGGTGCTTATTTTGCAGAGAATATTAGGGGTGGCCTACAGTCAATACCTAAAGGACAGTTCGAGGCTGCAGATGCAATTGGTATGAATACTGTTCAAAAGACATCATTAATTGTGCTTCCACAAGCTTTGAGAGCAATAGTTCCAACTCTAGTTAGTAGCATAATTACATCATTTAAAGACTCTAGCCTCGTTACAATTATCGGATTGTTTGACTTTCTTACAATTGGTCGAATGGTAATTGGAAATCAATCAATTCCTATTAACTTCATAGGACACGATAGAGAGAACTTACTATTTATTGCATTTGTCTATTGGATTTTTACATTTACATTATCTAGAAGAAGTATGAAATTTGAAAAGCGATTAGGATTAGGTGAAAGGTAATAATATGAGCATTATAGAGGCTAAAGATGTAAAAAAATGGTTTGGAGATTTCCAGGCACTAAAAGGTATATCTATGGAGATTCAAGAGGGAGAAGTACTTGTAGTTTGTGGTCCATCAGGTTCTGGAAAATCAACTTTCATTAGATGTATAAACAGATTAGAACAACACCAAGAAGGATCAATTATTGTTGATGGAATTGAATTGACAAATGATATTAAAAATATTGAAGCAATCAGATCTGAAGTAGGGATGGTTTTTCAAAGTTTTAATCTATTTCCACACCTTACAGTTTTACAAAACATAACTCTTGCCCCTACATGGGTCAGAAAAAAAAGCAAATCGGACTCCGAGCAAAAAGCTATGGAACTTTTAGAGCGTGTAGGAATTCCTGAGCAAGCAAATAAATTTCCTGGACAGCTCTCTGGTGGACAGCAGCAAAGAGTTGCGATAGCAAGAGCGCTAGCCATGGAACCAAAAATTATGCTTTTTGATGAGCCAACATCAGCACTAGACCCTGAAATGATTAAAGAAGTTTTAGATGTAATGAAAGAATTAGCAAAATCTGGAATGACCATGATTGTTGTAACTCATGAAATGGGATTCGCTAAAGAGGTTGCTGATAGAGTAATGTTGTTCGATGATGGTTTAATGGTTGAAGAAAATACTCCAAATGAATTTTTTGATAATCCAAAAAATGATAGAACAAAGCTTTTTTTAAGCCAGATTCTTTAAAGTTTATCCCAAAGATTCTTTTCAGCTAAATCAATTATTGAAGCCCCCATCGCATATGCTCCATCATAAATTGCTTTATGTCCACCTGCTGTTAAGGTAGCCGCTGCGTACTCTGGTTGATGATTAACAGCTTCTTTTTCGCCAATACCAAGCATTGGATGAATAGATGGGAAGATTTGAGATACATTTCCCATATCAGTAGAACCTAAACCTGGCCTTGTAGCATCTTTTTGTAAAATCATTTCTCTACCTACATCTTGAGCATTTTCCATAAAAAGTTTATACAGAGTTTCATTATTGTTAATTTCTTCATATCTGTAATCAGGAGATGTAACTTTTACTTCACATTTTGTTGATAGTGCAGCAGCATTAGCAAAATTATAAAAGTCTTGTTCTAGTTGATTTAGGCCTTCTTCATTAAGCGATCTTAAATACCATTCAGACTTAGTATATGATGGAATTATATTTGGCTTAAATCCACCCTCTCTAATCACCCCGTGCATTCTATTGCTCTGAACCATTTGTTGTCTGTAGGTTGAAGCATTTACAAATAGTTGTATTTGCGCATCTAGAGCATTAATTCCCTGATCTGGAGCACCGGCTGCATGGGCATCTTTACCAAAATATTCAACGGTGTATTGTTCAATTGTTGTAAAGGTTGGGTTCACTACATCTTCATAGCCTGGATGTATCATCATAGAACAAGAAGCATCTTCGAAGGCTCCCTCGTTAATAAGAATAATTTTCCCACCACCACCTTCCTCTGCAGGAGTTCCTAAAAGTTTTACCCTAATACCTAATTTTGATGCAATATCTTTTAGTCCTAACCCCGCTCCTATAGAAGCTGTAGCAATAATATTGTGTCCACAAGCATGTCCGATTTCAGGCAAAGCATCATACTCAACACAAATAACAACTAAAGGACCATCGTCGCCAAATGTTACATCAAAAGCTGTTTCAAGTCCATGTGAAGGATAATTTACAGATTTAGAGTTTTTCTGAATGTAGTCAACTAGATGCTTTGATGTTTTGAATTCTTGAAATCCTAATTCTGGATTTTCATACATCCAGTCACTTACTTCACACAAGCTTTTATATAACTCATCCAGATAATTTTTAAATTCAACTTTGAAGCTTATGATTCAATTTTAGTAAAGAAATCTTCTTGATACACACTAGAATTATTCCAAATTATCCAATCTAGGCCTTTGTCTTCAGCTGCTTTAATATTTAATGCAACATCTTTTGATGAGTGCCAAAATCCCTGAAGAAAGGGCCTTAGTTTTTTTTCATCAACCCCTCTTCTAAGACCTTGATTCAACGATGCTGTGACAACTTCATATGGGTGGTTGTTTGGATAATTATATCCAAAAGAACCTCTTGAATAATGAGATGGGTAAACCATTGGCGAAATAAAATCTACCGTATTTACTATTGTTTCTAAGTATTGACCTATTCCATTATCATTTTTGGAATTTAGAACATATCCGAATATATCTGCCGAAGCTAAACATCCGATATCGTGTAAGGCATTTGTAGCATTGAGAAGAAACGAATCAATATTCTTTGTTCTATTTTCAAAGTTGCTTTCTTCATCGTAGACAAGACCTTGGTAAGAGGTGTCTGGATATCGAATATAATCAAACTGAATTTCATCAAAACCCAGTAAGCATGCCTCAAGTGCAATATTTAACACATAATCTTTACTGTTTTCATCACTTGGATCAAGAAAGTATTGGCCATCTTGTGAATAGGGAGTATTTGTTTTTGAATCAATAATTGCAGATTGTGAATATTTTCTTGAAAAAATTGGATCTTGAAAAGCAACTACACGACCAATCAAATAAATATTAAGCTCCTCTTTAAGGTACTTAAGCGCTGTTGAGTCATATTTTATTCTTTCGTTATTTAATTGCTCAACGGATTCTATTTGACTGTCGTACATTAAATGGCCGTTGTCAGTTTTAACATCAAGCACTATAGTGTTCACAATTGTATTTTTGACTATTTCTTTGATTGGATTAATTTTATCTTCTCTTAGTAAATGATAGCCACTTAAGTAAATCCCTTTAATACCATTATTGGTTTTGCTAAATGTTTCCCACCTATTTTTAGCGATAAAAGCATTTACACCTTTCAATGTTTCTATTTGTAAGCTTTCATATTGACTTAAAAAGCTATTTTGTGAATCGTTGAGAGAAGTAAAGTATTTACTGATCTGGGCTCTTTGCTCTTCGGAAATAATAATTTCTACTTCTTCTGCTGGTTCAGAATCATTTATTAAACCGGATCCAAACTCAGTGATTAGTTCAAAGTAACTAATTCCCTCACTGTTTATGTTGTTTATGCTTAATGGAATCACCAGTAGTGAAATAAATAGTATTAAAAAAAATACCCTGTTCATAATCATATTTTAGATTACTAATATTAATCTTTCTCAGCTAGTTTTATAATATCTATATGAACAACCAGAAATATTTGAAAGCAGAAAAGTTTTTCGAAGTACCTGTAATGATTTCGGTACTTATGCTTATTCCGGTATTAATAATTGAATACACACAACAATCGCTTGGTACGGTTGCTCTATATTTGAACTGGGGAATTTGGATAGTTTTTTTGCTGGAGTACATAATTTTGTTCTATTTTGCAGAAGATAAAATAAGATTTGTTAAAAGCCATAAAATTGAATTAATTATTGTAATTTTTTCATTTCCGATTGTCCCCGAGGGTTTGGAGTCATCTGGTTTTTTGAGGTTTGCTCGATTACCACGATTATTAAATGCATTAAGATTTTTTAGACTTGCAGCTTTACTAAGCAGGTTTGGAACAACTGTTAAATCAATCTTTAATTCAAAAGGATTGAGATTTATTGTTTATGCAACCATTGCAATTGTTTTATTTTTTGGCTTTCTGTTTTATATTTCTGAACCAGATGTTCAATCATATAGTGATGGATTGTGGTGGGCACTTGTGACAATAACTACTGTTGGATACGGTGATATTACTCCGCTAACAAACCTTGGACGCATAATTGCAAGCTCTTTGATGATTATGGGTATTGGGTTTATTGCAACGATTACAGCAGCTGTATCTTCATATTTTATTTCTAGCTTTAGTGATAAAGAACTTACTATTAATGAACTAGGTGATAAGTTAGATAAACTAGAAGATGAAATAAAAAGCCTAAAAAAGGAAATCAATGACAAATAACGAATTGCAACAGCTCTCTCAGGACTTTTTTCAAAATTCTCTAGATTCTTCTCCCACATCAGCAATCATGAGAGGACACAAGCAATATTTTGATCAAATAGAAGAGATGACCGATGAAACTTTTGAAAAAGAAACAAAAAAAGTAAATAATTTTATTTCAAGGCTTGAGAGCATAAACACAGAATCTTTATCAAACAGAGAAAAAGTTACTCATGGGATGTTGGAGTTTGCTTTAAGTTCTAACAAAGATTCTTTGTTAGACAGGAGTTGGGAGTTTGGAGCCGGCGTCTCTGGCTTCACAGGATTTCTTATTGACTATAACCAACAAATGTATGTTCCAGATTCAGAATCTGCTGATATGTTGTTAAAAAGACTTGAACTTTATAAAAGACTTTATTCACAGATCGCAGAAGTACAAAAAATCGGCTTAAACAACAACAGGGTAGCTACAGAACGAAATTTACTCAGAACAATTGATCAATTAGAAAATTACTTGGGTTCATCGCTGGAAGAAGATCCACTATTACTAATTAATTTTTCACCAGAAATTTCAGAATCTTTTATATCTGACTGGAAAGAAAAAGCTAAAAAAATCATAGATGTAAACATAAGGCCTACAGTATTAACTTATTTAGATCAATTAAAAACAGAACACATTCCTAAAGGACGTACAGATGAACATTCTGGAATAATGTGGATTGAAGGTGGAGAAGAGACGTACTTAAGAGCATTAAGAAAATACACAGGCCACAAAGACATTACTGTACAAGAAGTTCATAACGTAGGACTTTCTGAAATAGATAGGCTAAAAAAAGAATTTTTTGAGATTGGAGAAAATGTATTTCCTGGAGTCAGTACTCCAGAAGAAGTCTTACAAAAAATGCAAACAGAGCCCTCAATGAGATATGAAAGCAAAGAGCAAATGTTACAGTTAGCTGTTGATACTATTGAACGAGCATATAAGCCTTTAGAAGAGTGGTTTACAGTATTTCCAAAATCTCCCTGCAAGGTCTTGCCAGTTCCAGCTGAGTCTGAACAACACGCTCCACCTGCATATTACTACCCACCTTTACCCGATGGTTCAAGAGATGGGACATATTTTCTTAACACATACAAAGCAGAAACAAAGAGTATTTTTGAAGCAGAATCTGTAGCTTTTCATGAGGCGATACCAGGTCATCACCTTGATAGAACTATTGCTGTTGAGCTTCAAGATGTACCAGACTTTCAAAAGTATGTTGCTTCCACAGCATTCGTTGAGGGATGGGGACTATATTCAGAGCAATTAGCTAATGAAATGGGTCTTTATTCAAATGATGTTCAACAGTTAGGAAGACTTGGAAATGATGCATGGAGGGCTTGTCGTCTAGTTCTTGATACAGGCATGCATGGTATGGGATGGTCTAGAGATAAAGCAATTGAATTTTTTAAAGCAAATTCACCTATTGAAGAAATAAATTCTGAAATTGAGACCGACCGATACATTGCTTGGCCAGGACAAGCTTGTTCCTATAAGATGGGCCAACTAAAGATTGAAGAACTTCGGAGAAAAGCCGAAAAAGAGCTAGGAGATAAATTCGACATCAGATACTTCCATGATGAAGTCTTATGTGATGGGGGAATAACGCTTCAAATTTTAGAAAATAAGATTGATACATTTATTGCAAAGCATAAAAGCTAAACAAAAAGATAAGTAAGTTTTCTCCAGAACCATTCAAGCGGACCATATCTCCACTTATCTAAAATTGGTTTTGACCAGTATATTTGCAAACCCCAAATAATGACTATATACAGAACTAATTGAGACCTTGAAAAAGTTCCAATTCCAAATAAACCACCAAGTACAAATACACCAAGCAATGTTTGAGTTATATAGTTTGTAAATGCCATCTTCCCACATGCACGTAATCTAGTTGAAATACTTTCTCTGAGTTTTATATTCATGATTGTTAGCAATCCAACATAGCCAAGCACCATTGGAATTACTGAGAAAGAAAGCCAGAACCAACTTGTAATTGCATTTGCAGCGCTGTATTCAGTTGAGACACGCAAATAAATACTATAAATTGAAAAAGGTAAACCTATGCAAAATCCGTAAAACATCAATTTTTTATAAAAATTTAAGCCTCTTGTTCCTTGAATAACGTTTAGTCTATACAGTAAAATTCCAACAACCATTAAAGTTATTGCTCTCAAGAAGCCGTCTAGAACAAACATAAGTCCAATTATATTTCCAAACTCAGATTCCCCAGGAAACCAAAACTTTCCTAAATTTAAAGAACCACCCTCACTTGCAGCAACTACCCAGGCTGAATCTAAAATTAAATTTCCAGAATTGTCATATAGAGAACCAATATAATTTATGAGCAAAAGGTCTATAAAGACAAGAAAAGTAATAAAAAATATTGTTATTTTATTATTTTGAATTTGAGGAAATAAAACTATGCAAAAAGCGCACAAAGCATATGATATGAGAACATCTCCTTCCCAAATTGATATATGAATAATGCCAAATAAAAGTAATAAAAAGTTTCTCCAAAAAGATAGCAATTTAGGTCTTTTAACTTTTTGTTTTGCATTATCAAGAAAAATCATTAATCCGACACCAAAAAGCATTGAAAATAAGCCCATCATTTTAAATTCAAAAAATACCGAAGAGATAACGATAACAATCCAATCTAGTAAATTTTCAGCACCATACGTAGAGTGGTTGAATAAAGCTGTAATTGGTAAACCAAATGCTATTACATTTATTACAAGTATTCCAAGAACAGCAAAGCCTCTTATGAAGTCAAGATTTGTAATTCTTTGAGAAGAAGTCAATTAATTATTCTTCTTCGATATAACTTTTATTAAACATCCAAAGTATTGTGTAAGCCAAAGCAAGTCCGAATATGAAGAAATTAAAATTTGGAAGTTCATTAATTTCCAATCCAAAAATACCATCAACTATAGCTATTAAAACTCTGAGAACAATTCCAGAACCAATTAACCTACCAAAACTAAATTTTTTTAAAAATGAAATTATATTTCCGGTATCCATCCCATAGATTATATATTCTTTCTAATATTTTTATTCGAATTTTTGACTATTTCATTCTTGTAACTCTGATGGATATCTTTTTCTTGCTTGATATGTTGAATTTTTTCTTGGCTAACTTCTTCTTGTAAAGATAGTATCTTTTCCTGAAGTTCCTCTATTTTATCTCTCATTTCATAAATAATTTTTATACCGTCAAGGTTGATTCCTCTCTGTGATAATTCTTGAATTTGTATCAGTTTATCTATGTCATTTTGTGAATATCTTCGAGTACCTCCGCCGGTTCTGTAGGGTTTTATAAGTCCTTTTTCCTCATACGATCTTATCGTTTGCTGGTGTATTCCTGAAAGAGTGGACGCCACAGATATGAAGTATATTGAAGTTGAACTCTCTTTATTCATACAAATAATCTCTCGGCGTATCGCCTGATTCAAATTGATCTCTGAAGCTTTCTAGGTGTTTTTTTGCAGATCTTGAAAGATTTTGTGGCGGGTTTAAATAAACCCTGACATATAAATCACCAGATCTTCTCCCCTGAGGTGAAATTCCTTCACCCTTCACTTTAAAGGTTTTACCGCTAGGGGTTCCAGCAGGAATTTTTAGAGAAATCTGTTTTTCAAGTGTAGGTATTTTAATTGTTGAGCCTAGTGCTGCTTCAGTAAACAACAATGGAACCTCTAAAACCAAATCACTACCGTTTCTCTTAAAGTATTGGTGTGGTTCCACAGCTATTTGTACAAGAAGATCTCCATCTGGAGCACCATTATCACCAGGCCCTCCATACCCTCTAAGTCTTATCATCGTTCCATTATCGACACCAGCAGGAATTTTTACTTTTACTGTTTCATTTTTTATGACAATTCCTTGTGCTTTACACGTTTTACACTGTTTATCTATAACACTACCTTGACCTCTGCATGCCTGACATGGCTGTGCAAACGAAAAGAAACCCTGGTTTGAAGCTGTTTGTCCAGAGCCACCACAAATATTGCAAGTATGATAAGCAGTACCATTTTCGGATCCGTTGCCCCTGCAATCAGAACAAGAAACTTCTTTTCGAAGTGGGACATTTGTTTCAAGACCAGATGCAGATTCTATAAATGAAATTGTTAGATTAGTTTGATAGCTTTGTCCCTTCCTTCTTCCACCTCCGCCAAAACCACCAAAAATATCACCTAAATTACCAAAAATATCTCCTAGGTCGTCGACATTAAAGCCTCCTTGTCCACTAAATGCAGAGGGACCCATTGCTCGAATCTGATCATATTCTTGACGTTTTTTTTGATCTGTCAAGACTGAGCTGGCTTCTGATATATCTTTGAACCTCTTTTCAGCTTCAGAGTCCCCAGGATTTAAGTCTGGGTGATTTTCTCTAGCTAATTTTTTATAACTTTTTTTAATATCATCGATGGATGCACTTTGTGAGACACCAAGAATTTTATAAAAATCTTTATCTAGCCAGTCTCTATTCACTATGGACTTTTACCATGGCCGGTCTAAGTAATCTACCGTCTATTTCATAACCTTTTCTATGCACTTCTCCAACTAGTTCTTTAACTCCATCGCCAGATTTTTCTACAGCTTCATGAAAAGCTGGATTAAAAGGCTCTCCAACACCAGGTACCTCTTTTACGTTAAAAGTATCTAAAAATGCCTGAGCCATTTTGTATAGGGCATCAATCTCATCGGGGGAGTCTTTTCGATTAATAGCAATCTCAAAGTTGTCAATCAAAGGTAGCAGAGAGGAGATAATCATAGAAAGAGATGTAACTACACTCATACTTTTTTCTTTTTCAGTTCTTTTTTTATAATTATCAAAATCAGCTGCAAGCCTCAAGTAGTCATCTTTCATTTTTTCATACTGCTGTAAAGAAACAGTATTTTCCTCAGGTGTTTCCTCAGGTGTTTCCTCAGGTGTTTCCTCAGGTGTTTCCTCAGGTGTTTCTAAATCTTCGGAGTGATTTGTATCATCCTTACTCATCTTCTACAACTTCGCCTTCGACTACATCATCATTTTCTACATCTTCAGATGAATTCTCTTGGGCCTCTTGTTGAGCTTCGGCATAGAGCTTTTCAGCAAACGACTGACTAGCCTTGGTTAATTCTTCTATAGAAGTTTTAATCTCTTCTAAAGTAGCTTCTTCATTCTCAAGAACTTTTGATACAGCTTCTTTACCGTCATTTATAGCAGTAATTTCCTCTTCAGTCGCTTTATCTTTATTCTCATCAAGCATTTTTTCTGTAGAGGTAACCATTCCTTCAGCTAAGTTTCTTGTTTCTATGAGTTCCTTTTTTTGAGCATCTTCATTAGCGTGTGTCTCAGCATCTTTAATCATTCTTTCGATTTCGTCATCTTCAAGAGCTGTTCCTCCTGTGATGGTAATATTCTGTTCTTTACCAGTACCAAGATCTTTTGCATTAACATTAACTATTCCATTTGCATCAATGTCAAAAGTTACCTCAATTTGTGGCGTTCCTTGTTTTGCTGTAGGAATTTCTGTAAGTTTAAATTTACCTAAAGATTTATTACCTGAAGCCATTTCTCGTTCACCCTGAAGTACATGAATTTCAACCTCAGTTTGTCCATCTTCAGCAGTAGTAAATGTCTCAGACCTCTTAGTAGGGATGGTAGTATTTCTTTCAATCATTTTTGCAACAATCCCACCCTTGGTTTCTACCCCCAAGGTTAGAGGAGTGACATCAAGAAGTAACACATCTTTCACATCACCCTTAAGGACACCAGCTTGTATAGCTGCCCCAGAGGCAACCACTTCATCAGGATTAACACCTTTGTGAGGATCTTTACCAGTCATATTTTTAACTAACGCTTGGATTGATGGAATTCTTGTTGACCCACCGACTAGAATAATATGATCGATATCCGAGTAAGATAGATCAGCATCTTCAATAGCTTTATTAACAGGACTCTTTGTTCGCTCTACCAAGTCCGAAGTTATTTTTTCGAATTCACTTCTAGATAATTTTTCCAGTAAATGTTGTGGCCCCGCATCATTTGCAGTTATAAATGGTAAGTTTACTTCTGTTTCATTAGTTGAAGAAAGTTCAATTTTTGCTTTTTTTGCACCCTCCTTTATTCTTTGCATGGCCATATTGTCAGTCGAGATATCGATACCAGTTGATGATTTAAATTTTTCAACTAGCCAGTCCATTACTTTTTGATCCCAATCATCTCCACCTAATTTTGAATCTCCAGCTGTTGATTTAACTTCAAAAACACCTTCAGATATTTCTAGTACCGAAACATCAAATGTTCCTCCACCGAGATCGTAAACTAATATTTTTTGGTCTTCACTATTTTCTAAACCATAAGCTAAAGATGCTGCAGTTGGCTCATTAATAATTCTTAATACGTTAAGACCAGCAATCTTACCAGCCTCTTTTGTCGCCTGACGTTCAGCATCGTTAAAGTATGCAGGAACCGTAATAACAGCTTCAGTTACATCTTCACCAAGATATGATTCGGCATCTCTTTTTAATTTCTGCAAAATTCTTGCAGAAATTTCTTGAGGTGTATATTCATTACCCTCGAATTCTTGTTTCCAAGAAGTGCCTATCTCTCTTTTGATTGATCTTATGGTGTTATCAGGATTTGTTATTGCTTGTCTCTTTGCAAGCTCTCCAACCAGTACTTCTTCAGACTTGAAAGCAACTATGGATGGAGTCGTCCTATTTCCTTCTGCATTCGCAATTACAGTTGGTTCACCACCTTCTAATACTGCAACAACACTATTTGTTGTTCCTAAATCAATTCCTACAGCTTTTCCCATTTTGGATTATCCTTTCTTAAAAATTTCTAATTATGAGATAGGTTCTTGTTCTCTTGGTAAATGGCCTCTTACTCTTGGGTAGGAGACAGGTGCATGAAGAAAACAAAATTTCTTTTTGTTGTATACACTTATTACTGTTTCACAAGCATCAAATCCACATACACGACCTGTAGTGTATTTTTTTGATCTTCTAACACCAGGCTTAACTTGAGATGCAGTTAATGTTCCGCTCATTTTTTACCTTTCTAATCTATACTTAATTATATATAAAATCTATGTAAATTTACTTAGATTTGTATTAAATATAACATAATACAGATATTAGGCAAAAAAAAATAAAAAAAATTTTAAAAAATAGCTTTTTTTAACCTCCTATCATTTAACTGATATTATTGAAGAATGGAAAAATTAGATATTCACATAGTTGGTTTGGGTAATTTAGGATCTGCATTCTTAAAAGGTTTAAATAATTTAGAAGATATCAACTTGTTTTTATACGATGATTTAGAATCTGTTAGAAATTCCGTTAATAATGAATTTTCTATTATTCCTAAAGACTCAATAATTTCTATTCAAAATGGAGTAGTTATTCTTTGTATTAAACCTCAAAATATAAATAATTTTTTTGAAAATAACAAAAACAAAATAAGTCCAGATGTTTTAATTTGTTCCCCTGTTGCTGGGCTAGAAATCAAAACAATTGAGAGCTTTATGGGAAATAAAGTTCTCCGAATAATGCCTAACTTGCTTATCGGGGACAACAAAGGCTTCATTCCGTATGTTTCAAATTATGATGGAGATTATTTTACTTTTAATGAGAATGTCTTGGAGAAACTTGGTGTTACAAAAGAATTTGACGAGGACATGTTTCCACTTATCACAGCTTTATCGGGAAGTGGCCCTGCCTGGTACTATGAGTTATCAAGTCAGCTGGTTAACTCTGGCCAAGAATTAGGACTTAGCTTAGGTGATTCCGAAATGATAATTAAAGAACTCGTAAAAGCTCTTCCAGCATTGGTTGCAGAAGACATTTCATTTAAAGATTTAGTCAATAAAGTAAAGTCACCTAATGGGACAACTGAGGCAGGCCTCAATTCGCTTAATAATGATTCATTTGATAGAATAATTCACGATGCTATTCAAAAAGCAACTCACAGATCTACTGAAATATCAAGAGAACTAGGTAATGAATAAGTTTTTAAACAAATACAAAGCAAATGATTACGTTCTTCTGTTTTCTGCAGGAGCTGCAGTAGGTACACTTTTCTTGTGGGCAGCAAGCTATATATTTCCTGAAGGGGAAATAGTAGGTGGAAGAAGAGTATTTGAAAATATTCCTAAAGTGCTTCAATACATATTTTATGTTTTAAGTGCTACAACTGTCTATATATCAGGTTATTTGTTTTCACTCAGAGTAAAAAATTGGACAAGAGGCAAAGAAGAGAAGCGAAATGTAAAGTTGTCGCAGAGAATTTTTAGTCTTTTTGATGGCTTGACTATGAGAACTGTGCTTAGGTTTAAAGCTGCAGGGTTAATGCATTCACTTATTTATATAGGATTCCTTGGCTTGTTCGCTGGAACTATTACTTTAGAGATCCACCATCTAATGCCACCATCATTAAAGTTTCTTCAAGGTACAACTTACATTGTTTATTCATTTACTTTAGAGCTGGCTACGATAGCTTATTTAATTGGTCTTTTTTGGGCTTTAGCAAGACGTTTAATCGGTACAGAATACAGAATTAAAACAAAAACAACTATAGACGACTACTTAACTCTCTCCTTATTAATTTTTATTGGAATTTCGGGCATAACTACTGAAGCCGGAAGAATAGCATTAGAAAATTTTCCAGATTATGAACGGTGGTCATTTATTGGATATGCTGTAGGTGAATTTCTAAATCTTTCTAACCCAAGCCTTTTTCATAGAATTTCTTGGGTCCTTCATGTGTTATCATTTTTTGTTTTCCTAATTGCTATACCGCTATCGAAGTTGAGGCATATATTTACATCACCAATAAATATGTTTATGTCTCCAAAAGAAAGACCCAAAGGTGCAATGAAATTTATTGGAAATTTACTTGAGGCAGAAGATATTGATTCTGTTGGCGCTGGAATAGTTGACCACTTTACTTGGAAGCAATTAATGGATTTAGATGCCTGCACTGTTTGCGGTCGTTGTACTTCAGTATGTCCTGCAAATCAAACTGGTAAATCCTTAGATCCCAGAGAGATTATTCTAAAAGTTGGTCAAGTAATGTCTGAATCAGGGCAACCCGCTGTACCAGCCACAGTTTCAACTCCAGGTCCTTTACGTGTCAATTCCGACAATGTATTTGAAAGAATAACTTCTGAAGAGCTTTGGGCTTGTACCTCTTGTAAGGCATGTGACGAGATATGTCCTGTAAATATTGAAATTCTGGACAAGATATTGGACATGAGAAGACATTTAGCTTTAATGGAATCTGACTTTCCTGCTGAGCTTGGTAAAGCATATGTTGCGATGGAGAACTCATCAAACCCTTGGGGAGCTTCTCAAAACGATAGATTGAAATGGACTGAAGATCTGGACTTTGAAGTCCCTGTAATAGACGAAAAAAATTATGAAGAATATGATTATTTATATTGGATAGGGTGTGCGGGAGCTTTTGATGATAGAAACGTACCTGTCACAAAGGCAGTAGCTACTCTTTTAAAGCGTGCAGGGGTTTCTTTTGCTGTTCTTGGCCCTAAAGAAGTTTGCACAGGAGATTCTGCAAGAAGAACCGGTAATGAATTTGTATTTCAACAATTAGCAATCCAAAATATTGAAAATATGAACAACCTAAAAGTAGATAAAATTATCACTCAATGTCCGCACTGTTTTAACACAATAAAAAATGAGTATCCACAATTAGGTGGTAATTATGAAGTTATTCATCACAGTCAGCTACTAACAGAATTAGTACAGTCTGGAAGGATTGAAGTCGGAACAAGCGACAAGCCTTATAAGATAACTTATCACGATTCGTGTTACCTAGGTAGACATAATGACATCTACACTGCTCCACGAGAGATAGTAGGTTCTATTGGTGGAATTGAAATTCGTGAAATGAAGAGACAGGGAACTCAAAGCTTCTGCTGCGGCGCCGGAGGTGGAAGAATGTGGATGGAAGAATCTGTTGGAAAAAAAGTCAACATTGAGAGATCACAAGAAGCTATTGAAACAGGTGCAGACGAGGTGGCGGTTGCGTGTCCTTTTTGTTATATAATGATGGATGATGGAGTTAAAGAATTAGGGTATGGTGATAATGTCAGAGTAAGAGATGTATCTTTAATTCTCTTAGATAATCTCAAGAAAGATTAAAAATTTTCACCCATAAAAAATTTTTGAATACTTCCATCTGAATTTCTGATACTGTAAATTACATATAAAGCGATAGTAAAACTTCCCATCGTCATAACAAAAAAAGTCCAAATAACTGCCGGTAGAACTCTTTCTTTATAAAATATCCATATACTAAATAATATAAATCCGGAGTAAAGATCAACTAAAGAAACAACACCCCAAGGCATGCCTGGAATAGGCGAGTCAAATATTGACACTTCACCCTGAGCCCAAATAATTACTCCTGCCATAGAAACAGTTATAAAGTATGAAATAATTTTTGTTATAGTCATAAGATAGATTTTAAATAAGGAAAAAATAAATAATGAGTGAAAGACAAATATTCTCTAAAATCTTACGTCTTGATAAATATATTTACAATGAGCTAATAGTCCTTGATGGAGCTTTACAAAGAGGAATAGCAATTTTCTTAGCTGTTACAACCTTGACTACCTTGAGTGCTTTTAGACTTTTTAATGGCTTAATTGAGTTCCTTGAGAGTAACCTTGTTCTATTTAGCGATGAAATGTCTGACGAAGAGTTTGCAATGTTTAAATCCTTAATTGATGAACTCTCTATAATTTTTATTCAACAAGACTCAACTACCACGCTACTTTTCTCATCAATAGTCTCAACAACAGTTACTTCACTAGTTGGTCTTATTATTTGCTTTTTAATTCTTAAATTTTTGTTTAGAAAAGAACCCAGGCCAATTGATTTAATTATTATTTCATTTTTTTCAAGCGCTCCTGGCTTGCTTGTATTTCCGGTTCTTTTTATTTCAGATTCTTTTTTTCAAGCGATATTAGTACTAGTAACTTCTATCTATGCTCTTGTAGCTTTTGGCTCTGGACTTAAGCAGGTTTATTTCTTAAGAAACATTGAAGTAATTTTGGTAATAGTAGCTCTTACTTTTGGCGGTTCAATACTGGGATCATTTTGATTATGAATGCAGCAGTTATACTAGCAGCTGGTGATTCAAGTAGAATGGGCTTCCCAAAACAGCTAGCAGAAGTAAAAGAGAAGCCTTTACTTCAACTAATTATTGATAAAGTTAATAATAAATTCGAATATTCTTCCGTTGTTCTAGGATCAGAAAATGAAGTAATTTCAGAAAAAATTGATTTCAAAAATTCAAACATCTTGATTAATGAAAGCTGGACAGAGGGCATCACATCTTCCATCAGGACATCATTGTTCTTTTATCAAGGCCATAAAGAAATTGAAAATATAATATTTTTTCTTGCTGATCAACCAGAGGTAGAAAGTGAAGTTATAGATAGTCTGATAAATAATGATCACGATGGAACGAAAATTTTAATTCCACAATATCGGTACAAATTAGGGTTTCCCATTTTAGTTCCAAGATTATTTTGGCCTAAGCTAGAACTTATTACTCAAGATGATAATGTGGATGAAGAAAAATCTGTTTTTCAAGATTTTGATTTAATTGATTTCTTTATTTCGTCAGAAATAGAAACTAGTAATTTAAATTTTAATTTTTTAGAACCAATCGATTATGACGAAGAAAAAGATTTTTAAGAGTGGGAAAAACTCTTAAAAAAAATCGTTTCTTTATCTAAATTATTTTGTAAAATTTAAAACATGAATTCAATTGACTCTATAAACGGTATGACCCACACCGAAGCAACAAAATTAAGAAGAGCTAGAGTCAGAACAACTACAACTTTCTTACAGATTGCATCTTCTAGGTCTGGCAGGGCATTGCTTACTAAAGAGACCGGCATAAGTTCTCCAAAACTTTTACACTGGGCAAGAAGAGCAGAGTTAATGAAAATTAAAAATCTTGGAAGAGATTATGCAGACTTACTTGAAGCAGCTGGTGTAGAAAGTGTATCTGAGTTAAAACGTAGAAACCCTGAATCTCTTCATGAAATGATGGCAAAAATTAATTTTAAAATAAACATTGTAGACAGGATGCCCTCATTAAAAAGAGTATCAAAGTGGATTGACGATTCTAAAGATATAGAAATTAAGGTTTCTTCATAACCAAACATCCCATCTATCATTAAATTGTGAATAAAAAAACCATAAGAATTACTGGTGCACAAATGTCATTTCCAGTTGGTGCGATACAGAAGAACAAGCAAACTATCTTAGACTGTTTTGAAATAGCTGAAGAAAAAGAAACTGACATCTTAATATTCCCAGAACTGGCTTTAACAGGATATCCTCCAGAAGATTTACTCCTGAGAGAAAGTTTTATTGGTAAAAACTTTGCAGTTCTAGAAGAGCTTGCAGAATTTTCTAGTGCTACCAGTGGTGTTATTGGTTTTGTGGATAGAAACTTAGATGAAGATCATACAGATAAGCAAAAAAGAGGAATAGCTAATGCTGCAGCGATAATTCAAAATGGTGATGTAAAAGGAATTTATCATAAGTGTTACCTTCCAAATTATTCTGTTTTTGATGAAGCAAGATATTTTGCTAAAGGGAATAATCCTGGCAATCTTTTTTGGTATAACGATGTAGCAATAGGAATTAGTATCTGTGAAGATATTTGGATTGATGAAGGGCCGTCACTACAACAAGTTGAAAATGGAGCGTCTTTAATAATAAATATAAACGCTTCACCTTATGACCAAAACAAAAGTAACTCTAGAAAAGAACTTGTAATCAGTCAGGCAAAAAAACTTAAAGTGCCAATAATTTATTTAAATATGGTTGGTGGTCAGGACGAACTCGTTTTTGACGGTGGGTCATTTGTTGTAGACGGGGAAGGAAAAGTAATTTATCAAGCCAAGCAATTTGAGGAAGAATTATTTCATATCGATATAGATCTTGAAGTAAAAAAACAACCTATTGGATCGGCTTTAGAGATTAGGGAAAAGACTACAGAACTTGAAAAATTATACTCTTCTGCATTGCTCTCAAAAAATGAATCTTTGTATGCAGCACTAAAACTAGGGCTTTTCGACTATGTGAAGAAAAATAATTTTGAAAAAGTACTCATAGGTCTATCCGGAGGAATTGATTCTGCATTGACAGCTACAGTTGCTGTAGATGCTCTGGGTTCTGAAAATGTTATAGGTGTTGCCATGCCATCTAAATATAATTCAAAAGAATCTCTTATTGATGCAAAGTCTTTAGCTGAAAATCTTAAAATAGAATTTAAAACTATAGAAATTGAAACAATAGTAGAAAATTTTAGAACTACGTTAGTTGATATAATCAATGAAGATCTTGGACAAACAACTGATGAAAACATACAGTCAAGGGTGAGAGGCAATATTTTAATGGCTCTTTCTAATCAAACTGGAGCCATGGTTGTGTCTACAGGAAATAAATCAGAAATGGCAGTAGGTTATTCAACGCTTTACGGTGATTTAGCAGGAGGCTTTGCATTATTAAAAGATTTATATAAAACAGAAGTTTATAATTTATCAAATTTTAGAAATACAATTTCCAACGTAATACCACAAAATACAATTGATAAAGAGCCAAGTGCAGAATTAAGGCCAAATCAGTTTGATAAAGATTCACTACCAGAATATGACCTACTTGATAAAATACTTCGTTTGTATATTGAGGAAGATAGCTCTTCAGAAAAAATTATCTCTTCTGGAATTAATGAAAATATTGTTTACGATGTCTTGTCTAAAGTCGACAGAAATGAATATAAAAGAAAACAGGTTGCTCCAGGGGTAAAATTAACTGAAAAAGCATTTGGCAAAGATAGAAGAATGCCGATTACAAATACATATACTAGAGAACAGGATTAAGTAGCGTGTATTTTATAAATGAGGAAGAGGTTAAGAAAGAGGATTTTCACTTACCAGTTGAAAATTTAGCTGTATGGAGAGGTGACGGAGTTTTTGAAGCTCTAAAAATACATGATCGTTACCCCTTTGGTATAAAAAAGCATATTGATAGGCTAAAGCAGTCTTGTAGAAAGCAGTTATTTGAAAATGTTGATTTCAGTCTTATTGAAAATAATATTTCAAAAATTGCATCACAGTATGAAAATGGCTACGTCAGAATTCTTATTTTGAGAAATGATTCTGATGAAGATTTTACGATTTATTCTTTTTATCAATTACCAATTAAAATATCAGAAAATTATAAATTAGAATCTCAACCTGCTCCCTGGCATCCTGGGGGAGATTTTGATGTTAATAGTGATAATATTGTAGGGTCTAAATCAACTTCATATGCATATAATATTAAGCAAACAAGAGATGCTATTAGGAATGGGTTTAGTGACGCACTACTCCTTAGCAGCAAAGGGGTAGTTCTTGAGGGCCCCACCTTCTCAGTGGGATGGATTAAAGATGAGGTAGTATACGTTCCAGATCTAGATTTGGGAATACTCGACTCAGTCACTAGGAAATACTTGCTTGAATTTGGAAGTGCAAATAAAATCAATACAGCAGTATCCAGAGTTACTATAGATGAGTTATATACGGTAGATACAGTTTTTGCTATGTCCACTGCCAAACACGGAATATTTGTATCTAAAATTGATGACACAGAGTACACACAGTCGCCTCTATTGAACACTATTCAAGATTTATTCAAGCAAGAAGTTTTAAAGGAAAAACAAGAAAGTTAAGGAGGGTAAAGTGAGACTTACAGAGTATTCTCATGGCTCAGGTTGAGCATGTAAACTCTCCCAAGGAGAGCTTGCTCAGGTTCTGAAGCAATTACAACAAAATAATTACAGCAATCCTGAAATTTTAGTAGGACTAGATAACCCTGATGACGGTGCAGTTATTGATTTGGGTAATAATTTAAAAATAGTTCAAACTGTAGATTTTTTTACACCTATCCTAGATGACCCTTATGACTGGGGGAGAGTTGCTGCTGCTAATGCATTGTCTGATATATATGCCATGGGTGGAGTGCCTATTTCTTCACTTCAGTTAGTAAGTTGGCCAAGAGAAGATATTGGATTTGATATCTTATCAAGTGTAATTAATGGTGGTTCAGATGTAATGAAATCAGCAAACTGCAGTATTGTAGGTGGGCATAGTATTGATGATAAAGAACCAAAATATGGCTTTGCTGTGACAGGGATAATCAATGAAAAAATATATAAAAAAACTGATATTAAAAAAGGTGATAGACTCTTTTTGACTAAACCACTCGGCTCAGGAATAATTGCAACAGCAATCAAAAAAGGTAAAGCCGAAAAAGAAGCTATAAGTCAAGTTACAGAGATTATGACAACATTAAATGATGGAGGTCTGGCAGTAGCCAAAAATCTAAATGCTAATGCTGTTACAGATGTTACCGGTTTTGGACTCTTAGGGCATTTAAGTGAAATGTTAATCAATGATAATTTGTCAGCAAATTTAATTTTTGACGACATTCCAATAATTGAGTATGCAAAAAAATATTTTGAAGAGGGTATTTACCCATCTGGAAGTCAAAGAAATTTTAATAGTTTGAAAGATTTCATAACATTTGAAAATGAAGACGAAGCATTAATATTATCTGATGCTCAAACTAGCGGAGGACTTTTAATTGCAGCTCCTAAAGAAACAAATGTAGATTTTAGCGAAATTGAAAAATCACATGGGGTAACAATAAAAGAAATTGGGAATATAACTGACAGATATAATAAAAAAATAAATATTATTAGTAATTGATGATAAAAACATTAACCAAAATATTTGCACTAACAGCAGTGACAAAAAGCTTACTTGAAACAAAGAAAAGTCAATCTAAGGGAACAACTCAGTTACATCCAAGTAAACTTCCAGGAAGAACTCTATTTATTAGAGAACAAGAGTTCTTTATTAGGGAAAACTTAGTAGAGGGAACAATTCCAGTAGTATTTCTTCACAGCTGGGGATCTGACTCTTTAGGAAGCTGGTTTAAAATACTTCCAAAAATAAAGAATGAGAGTTCGTTTATAGCAATTGATATGCGTAATCATGGCAAGTCTGATGCTAGTTGGGATAGGTGGGATGTTGATGAGAATGCAGATATTGTTATTAGTATTTTAAAAGAACTAAGTATTTCACAATGCAATGTAGTTGGATGGTCAATGGGCAGTGCTGTTGCAATGTCTATAGCTAAAAAAAATAAATCACTAGTGAATAAACTTGTTTTAATTACTCCTTTCAGCTGGCTTGGTGGAGCAGTGTACGATGATAAAATAGCTTTTAAAATTTTTGTAAGTTTTGTACGTATTAGAGAAAGACTATTTCCTAACTTTAATCCTAAGTCTAAGTTTTCCTTTTTAAGAAAATCAAATTCTATAAATGACGAATATACAGAATGGGCATGGAACAACCTACATAAATTGAAAGATGATTTTATTTATGCGGATGGAGGAAGATTTGTTGTTCCATACGATGCGCGTCCCTGGATAGAAGAGATAGAAGCAGAAACACTGGTTATAACAGGTGGTAAAGATAAACTTGTGCCAGAGGAGACATCAAATGATGTTGTTAAGAGGTTGAATAATGTCAAAGTTCAAACTTTTCCTGATGCCGGCCACTCAGTGCCTTGGACTCATGAAAATGAACTAATTAAAGAATTGAAAGAATTTTTTCAATAGTATGAAAAATGTTTTATTTGTTTCGCCAACATTTTACAATCTTCCCTTGAGTGAAAATATCATAAAAAAACATAAATACCTTAATGAAGTTGCAAATGTTACAGTTCTTGCATTCGCAAATCAAAAAAAAATTTTTGAAGAATCTGAAACTAACTTTTATTTAAGTAAAAAAATAAACTCAAGACTCTTTAATTATTTGAAGATCTTACTTATATCATATTTTAAAATTCCAAAACTAATTAATAAGCACAAGATAGAAATAGTCACATTTCAGGACCCCGTTACTAGTTTTTTAGGAGTTTATAAAATTAAAAAAAAATTCAAAAATGTAAAAATTGTTTTAGAGTCACATGGGGACTTCATAAATACTTTAGACCTTGAGAAAAATCTTGTAATTCCACAAGTTTATAAAAAATTATTTTCAAAAATGGCTTCATTTACAATTAGTAATTCAGACATACTTAGAGCAGTATCTTCTTCTACTGAAGAACAAGCTTTGTCATTTGATCCCTCAAAGAAAGTTGTAAGATTTCCTGCATGGGTTGATTTTGAAATATTTAGTAATGTTAAGCCTTTAAGAAACAATGAAAAAAATTTTAAAATTTTATTTATTGGAAGCGTAACAGATAGAAAGAAGCCACATTTAATTGTTGAAGCAATGAATAATTTCAATAGTAAAGATATAAAACTATACATTGTCGGCCCAACACCTAATGAAAATTATTTATCTCAATTAAAAAAACTTGTCCAAGAGTATGACTTAGTTGATCAAGTTTCATTTACTGGTTCTATTGATAGGAAATCAGTGATGGATCATTATGCGGATACAAATTTGATGATTTTACCATCAGTTTCTGAAGGCTTAGCAAGAGTCATATTTGAATCCCAGGTTACTGCGTGTCCAGTACTTGTAACCGATGCTCCAGGAATGGGTGATATTGTAATTGATGGACAAACAGGGTATATATTTGAGAGTGATAATCTTGAAAGTCTCACTAGTAAAATACAAGAAATTAAAAACAATTATCAAGACGCAATCCATGTTGGTAATAATGCAAAAAATTTTATACTAAGTAACTATTCAGCAGATAATTTTAAATTTAGTTTTAAAAAGATTTTTGATGCAGTCTAGATAAATTAATTATTGTTTATATCTGATACAGGGTTACTGAAGAATTGCAACACTCTTATCTATCAAATTGTCTGTACTAATTGCTATTCTTAAACTATGGAAATAGGATTTTATATATTAATTATTTTGCTTCTTGGAGCAAATCTTTATTTTGTTACAAAAAAAGACACCGAAGAAGAAAACCATGATGATGAGTACTTAATTAAAGGTATTGTGAGCGAAATAATTGAAAATGAAGAATCTCAAATATATAAATTACTTAACAAGTCTGACCAAACTGTAAAAGAGTTTTTAGAAAAAACTGGAGAAATTAAAAGTTCTATAACTGGTGTAGATCAGCAAACTAGAAATTTGATTTCTGTACTTAATAACAATCAAAGTAGAGGGCAATGGGCTGAATTTCAAGTAGAGGATCTACTTGAAATTATGGATTATAAGGCTGGAATTCATTATCAAACTCAAAAAAGAATGTCTAGTGGCACTATTCCTGATTTTACTTTTTACCTTCCTGAAAATAAAACCATTAACATGGATTCAAAATTTCCACTTACAATTTATATGGAAATTGCAAAGCTTAATAGCGATTTAGAAAATGAAACTCTCGATGAAATTGCTAGAAGAGATATATTAGAATCTATTAAAAATAAAAATAAAGAATTTTTAGATAAAGCAATTAAAACAAAAATTGATGAAACATCTTCAAGGGAAGGATATATATCTTCAGAGGAAGGAACTGTTGACTTTGTCTTGATGTATATACCACTTGAGAATTTATATCATTTTTTATTAACATCTGAGATCGGAGCAAATAAAACCCCAGTAATTCAATATGCTTTTTCAAAGAAAGTAATCTTGGTAAGCCCACAAACTTTAATGGCGTATCTTGAAACCATAAGACACTCAATGAAATTATTCAGTTTACAAACAGACACGAAAAATATTTTGGCTACACATGAAAAAGTAAAAGATGAGCTCAGAAAGTTTATAGATTCATTCGACGATGTTACAAAGAGACTAGACCAAACTGTAAAGTCATTTGACGCGTTAAAGACGACTAGAGTTAATAAGCTTGAAAAATCTTTTGAAGACTTAGATAGCGTAAATAAGGAACTCGAAGACTAATAATTATTTTGAAGTCTCGCCACAACCATAATGCATTTGTCATCAATATAGTTTCTATTTTGAGATTTTAAATAATTTGAGATTTCTTGACTCTCAGCTCCGGGTTGGTACCAATAATTGTCATAACCACCACAAACCAAATCTTTTGTAATTTTTAAGCCAACATTAGGAGGCACCACAAAATTAATAATTGATGGTTTTTCTGACATTTCAGATACATTTTTGTATGTTTTTAATCCAGCGATTATTTCCTCTTTTGGATTAATTGGCACAACTTTGTGTTTTTTTGAAATTAAATCTAATAAAATTTTGTTTCCATATTTATTTTTATCATTAGATGCACCGATTAAGGCGATTACATTATTTTTATTGTTTAATAACTCAAGCAATTAAAAGTTTTCTGCCTTCATAGCATATAAATCATCTTTTCCTGCAGTTACAGACGAAGCATATCCTGAAGCTAATGGAAGCAGTTGTTCGATATAAAATTTCGATAACGTAATTTTATCTTTGTAAAACTCGTCACCAGTTTCTTTAAACTTTTTGTTTGCAAGCATTGCGGCTTTACCCATATAGTAACCACCTAAGACTTGTCCAAACATTTTTAAGTAAGGCGTTGCACCTGAACTCGCATCAACTAATTCTCCTTCAAGTAGCTTAGAGCCTAACCATAAAGTTATTTCGGAAAGTGTATTTACTTCTTTCTCTAGCTTTTCAGCCATTAAAACTATTTCTTCATCATCTTTTTTCATTTCTTCAATAACTTTATTCACATCTGAAAGGAGCCTTTGCATAGCTTGGCCATTATCTAAAGGAAGTTTTCTAAACATTAGATCTAGTGCTTGAATACCATTAGTTCCTTCATAAATTGGAGCAATTCTTGCATCTCGTAAATACTGGGCTACTCCTGTTTCTTCCACGTATCCCATACCACCGTAGACTTGAATCGCTATATTAGATAATTCAACCCCAAGGTCAGATATCCAGGCTTTTGTGATTGGTGTTAAAATACCACACCTCTCTTCACCAAAGGACTTCATTTCTTCATCTTCGCCAAAATATTCAACATCAAGCATTAATTGATTGTCATACATTAGATATCTCATTGCATCAACATAAGACTTTATTGTCATTAGCATTCTTCTGACATCTGCATGGTCAATAATTGTTGAATTTTTAGCATCTTCTTTTGACATTCCTACAGGCCTGCCTTGTACCCTATCTCTTGCATATTGAGCAGCACCTTGTAAAGAACCTGAAGCGCAAGCGAGACCTTGTCCTCCTACCCACACACGAGCTTCGTTCATCATGGTAAACATGTAATTAAGACCTCTATTTTCTTCACCAACTAAATATCCAACGGAGCCATCATATTCCATTACACATGTAGGGCTTGCATGTATTCCTAATTTTTCTTCTATAGATATACAACTTACCTTGTTTGACTCGCCAACAGACCCATCATCATTAACAATATTTTTAGGAACAATAAACATAGATATACCTTTAGTACCTTCAGGAGACCCAGGAACCTTAGCCAAGACAAGATGAATTATATTTTCTGTCATGTTGTGTTCGCCAAATGTAATCCAAACTTTTGTACCAGTAATTTTGTAAGAACCATCATCTTGAGGTTCAGCTTTTGTAGTAATCGTTCCAAGATCTGAGCCAGATTGAGGTTCACTTAAGTTCATTGTTCCAGTCCACTCACCCGAAACAAGCTTTGGTAAAAATTTATCTTTTTGCTCCTGGCTTCCATGAAAATTTATTGCAGAAATTGCACCTGCACTTAATCCTGGAGCAAGACCAAAGGCTAAATTTGCTGTACTTAAGATTTCTAATGTTCCCCCAGATAGGGAAATTGGCATTCCGCCTCCACCAATTTCAGATGGAAGAGAAATTGAAGCCCACCCTGCTTCAGAAAACTTTTTATATGCATCTACAAACTCTTCAGGCATTGTAACAACACCATCTTGGATAGTCGCACCTTGTTGGTCTCCGATTGCATTAATTGGTGCAAGAACTTCTTCTGAGAATTTAGCACACTCTTCCATTGTTGGAACAACAATATCCTCTGAGAAATCACTAAATGCAGAAATTTTATTTAAAACATTGTACGAATCAATAACTTCGTATCCAAATACAATATCTTTAACTGGAGCTTTATATGGAACTGCCATAAGTAATTATATTAGTAGATTTTTTTGAAAAGTATAAATTTCTATCGGAGGTTTACGTCAACGAGTGATGATATTTCTTGAATTTTTTCTAGGGTTGGTTTTTCATTTGTGCCAGCTACTATAGCTCCTGCCGCACATGCATTTTTAATAGTAGGTATTAAATCGTTGATACCAAACGCAGCAATATAGGCAGCTGTAGCATCTCCCGCACCAGTTGAGTTAATAGTTTTAAAATCAGGAGGTACAATTTCTATGTTGCCTTCTGAGCTAATTAGCCTTGCAGGCAGGCTTGATGATGTTAATAGTATATATTTTACTCTCTTAGTTTCAATTAAATCATTTGCTTGCTTTACAGTAATTTCATCCTTGCTAACTATTAAAAAATCTAATTTATAGTTAATTTCATATTGGTAACCAGCCTGGCATATAAATAAATTAGTTTCATTTTTGAGATTTTTGAGATCATCCTTAATAAATTGGATTGAATATCTATCTAAAATAAGAGAATCAAAATTATTTAAATTTTCTAAACTACTCCACTTGAGCGATTCATAACCTGAGGAAACAATAGTTCTTTCACCAGAAGAGTCAACAAAAATAGAGCATGTGGGAGTAGATGTATCATTAATAATTACATCATCATATTGAATATTATTTTGCTTTAAATGATTAACTAAAAATATACCCATAGGATCTTTACCAATGCTGTTTCCCCTTACATGCACAGGCTTATTCCAGAGAGCGATAAGTTCTGAACAATTTATTGCTGTTCCACCTGCTCTTATTTTTGAGCTAGAGCTTCTAATGTCGTCACCTCGATTAGGCAACTTATCAACGAAATAAATTAAATCAGGATTTAATGTGCCAAAGCAAAGAATATTATTAAAAGACATAAAAAAATAGTAGGTTTAGCTACACAAGTCCACTAATTATTGCTCCTGCAACCAGGATTGCGACATAACTAAACAAACCGCCGACTATAGCAGCTAGTTTCATACTCCGAGAAATTGCACTAGGTCCGACAAGATGGTAAACCAAAACTCCAAAAAATGGAACAAGGTAAACAACACCTAACCAAACGTATTTCATACTTCCGTTGACTCTTTCATTAGAGTCAATGTCTTTTATTGCCAAAGCAGCCCATGCAGCGTACAACACAAACGGCATTAAATATCCGTAAAGTTGAAATAGTAGCTGCCATATTGTTGGGCTTGAAATTGGTACTCCGCTCATAATTATCTCCTTTTCAGCATTGTAGTAATTTTCTAAATTCTCGTTAAGTAAGTTTGTCGGCACCTGGATTGATTCAAGATCAGGTACATAAAATAAATTTATTGCCGGTGAAGGTTTATTTAAATCATCGAATTGCATGTTTTTTTGCTCTTTTGGCCATGGATATTCTTTGTACTTATTCTTATCAAGTTCAGTTGTTTGTGCATCCGCAAAAAATCCAGCAAGCATCATCAAACCAGAAGGGTCACCCTGGAGAGGAAACCTTGCAATAACATTCGAAGAATCTATAGATGAGCAGTTATGAAGTTGTTCTAGAAGAGGTGGCGTGCTTGTTTGATATATATTATTTTCAAAACAGTTACCTGGACCCCATGGACCTGCAAGCGCTAAGTCTGTATATCCAGAATCTAAAACAACGTTGTTTTTAACACTTACATGTTGTGAAAAATATAAATTTGCATCCAACATAGGACTTGCAACTATTCCATATCTGTCATGATTAAGGACCAAATTTTTCTCTATTATATCGCCAACCCTTCCAGGCACTACAATCCCCATTCCTTTTGCGACAACACCAAATCTATTTGTTGGAGCATCATAATTATTATTATCTATAACCAGATTTCCAACAATTGTAGTTTCTCTTCCAGGTGGATTTAGTTCTGAGTCGAGTGTATTTGGTACGATTCCAGACATGTTATCTCTCCAAATATTATTGTATAAATATAAATGACCACCAGCATTTGTTCCTGAATAACCCAATGCATTACCCTCTACAACATTGTCATAAATTAAAGAATTACAAGGGTAACATTGTCCAATGTAGATTCCACTATCTGGATGTCCGGACGCATAAACATTGTCAAAGACTCCATCGGTAGAATTAAATGCGTAAACCCCGTAATCTCCATTGTTGTAAACAGTTAAGTAAGAACCTTTAAAACCCTTTGATGTATTCCAATACACGCCATTTAAAGTAAAATTTCTCACAGATAGATTTTCAACGGCTACACCATCTGTTTCATATATCTGTATTCCATTTTCACTCATAAACTGACCATCAATAATCACTTTGTTTCTATCTGTACCCCGAAGTGTTATATAGGATGTAGTCACTGTTACGCTTTCGTTATAGACACCAGGCCCTATAAGTACCAAGTCTCCTGTACCTGCATCATCAACTGCATCCTGTATTTTTGTGTACTGTTCGTTTTTACCAACTTTTAGCACATTGTCACTTAAGGTCACCTCGGCAACTTCTTCCGTGACTACGTAATCTACATCACCTACAACTATGGTGCCAACCATACCTTTATTATTTGTTCCATGATAAGGACAATAATATTCATATATGCCTGGCTCATCAAAAGTATGCTCATACTGATCACCCTTAGTGATGATTCCATACTCAAAATAGTCTGATGAAATTGCCTGCCATGACCCATCACTAGCAATCACATTATGATCGTTTGCTCCTCCGGATTCCCAAATTACGGTTGTTCCTGGCTCAACATACAACACTCTTGGTGAAAACTCATCGTCGACGACCTTTACAATTTGTGGATCAACGCTTGCAGCTTCTTCAGAGCCACAGGCAAATAGGAATAAGAGTATTGATAGTGATAAAACTCTTAAAAATTTAGACATACCAAATTTTACCTCTCTATTTTTTACCAGTCCATTTAAAAGTAATTTTAGATATTTTTTACTATTCTCTGATTATGGATCAAAAAAGATACCCAGTTCAGAAAAAACAGTGGGTCTGCCCTAAGTGCGAATCTACTAGTTTTTCAGAAGACACTGTTACGATGACAGGCAAAACTTGGTCACGTTTTATGAATATTCAAAATCGAAAATTTATAGCAATCACTTGTTCAAATTGCCAATATACAGAGTTTTATAAAGGCACATCTAAAGGCTGGGAAAGTGTTATTGATTTCCTAGGAAATTAGATTATTTGGTTTCTATATAAAACTTAAATTATAAAGCTTGAATCCAGCCTTCAGGATTGTCATCAACAAAAAAGTCTGAAACCAGGGTTGCTTCTGGATCAATCGCATACTGATCAAAATCTGTAACGCCTTCTTCTTCTAAAACGTCTTGGTCTAAAAAGAAATTCCCAGTACATGTTGAAGAATCTCTCTTTAATACTGCATAAGCAGCATCTGCATAAATAGATGGCTTTCTAGATCCTTTTACCAACTCTTCACCAATTACATTTCTGACAGCGGCAGTATCAAGCGAGGTTCTTGGCCAGAGGCAGTTAGATGCTACATTGTGTTTTCCAAGTTCTTCAGCTAAGCCATGAGCAACAAGTGACATTCCGTATTTTGCTGTTGTATAAGCTAATGTAATTCCAAACCACTTTCTTGATATATCAAGCGGCGGGGAGAGGGTTAAGATATGGGAATTATCGCCCTTTATTAAATGAGGAATACATTTTTGACTGAGCATGAATGTTCCTCGAACATTAATGTTGTGCATTAAGTCGTATCTTTTCATTGGAGTATTGATTGTATCGGTTAAATGAATAGCGCTTGCATTATTGATACATATATCAATACCACCAAACTTGCTTGCAGTTTCCTCAACAGCAGCTTCTACTTGCTCTTCATATCTAATATCACAAACTATCGGAAGAGCAGTTCCTCCTACTTCCTCAATTTCTTTTGCAGCTGTAAAAATAGTACCTGGAAGAGTAGGATGTGGTTCAGTTGTTTTCGCTAGGATTGCTATGTTTGCCCCATCTTTTCCCAATGCTTTTGCAATTTCAAGACCCACGCCACGTGAGCCTCCACTCATAATTACTGTTTTGTTTTTAAAATATGTCATTTTTATATTCTATTAAAATTGTGAATTTTCTGTAGAGTCTTTTTCTGAAAGTAATTCCGAGTCATCTCCAAGCAAAGCTTCACCAATTTTTTCATAATAGTTTCCACCAACCTCTTGCTGATGCTTCATTCCTGTATAGCCATCTTTGGATAGGTCTTTTTCAAATTGTTGTAATTCAATTATGGCATTCATATTTCCACCCTTGTATTTATTTGCTAGGTCATACATAGAACTAGCTAGGGAGTGAAACCCTGCAAGCGAAACAAATTGAAGTTTATAACCATAATCATTTAGATTATTTTGAAAGTTTTCAACCTCTTCTTTAGTAAATTTATCTAACCAATTGAAAGAAGGAGAGCAATTGTAAGCAAGAATTTTATTAGGAAAAGATTTCTTAATTTCATCAGCAAACTCTCTAGCAAAGCCTAAATCAGGGGTATTTGTCTCGCACCAAATGACATCAGCATACTCGGCATAGCTTAATGATTTAG
>VMHT01087622.1_pt1 | contig 32785 bp, 51 predicted proteins | sample 4693611 | NCBI WGS metagenome assembly VMHT01 (sample SAMN12280063, study PRJNA550983) | marine metagenome | isolation source: seawater sampled from same location over 5 years 0.02-0.2 micron viral filtrate | place: USA: collected off the coast of southern California halfway between the port... ...
TAAATCCATATAGGTTCTTTGAAAATCGTGCATTATTATATCCTCTTGTTTGAGTTGGTTGCCCCCTTTCGGGGGCGATTTGTTTAAAAGTGTGGATCGCGGTAAGCAAATGGTCTAGTGCTTAGCGTGAATCTACGACCCTTGTAACCCCAATATTCAGGATCGTTTCTCTTTCTGCGGATTCTTAGAACCTCTCCGTAAGGGTCGCTCTCTAGCTGTGGAATATCATTAATGATAACGTCTGAGCGCATTCTGCGAACCTCAATAGTGCGGTCGCTAATTACCTTAGTGATCTCATAACCTAAAACGTCAGTCCAAAGATGATTGCAAGCATGAGTGTACTCGACTTCTTCTTTCTCGATGTCATAGGTAGTGTCTTCGATAAGAGTTGTGTAGTGCAACTCTAAGTCCGCGTCATCAGTTTGTGCGCGCTCTTGATACAGGTAGTTAAGCCAAGAGGCGCGTTTCTTCTCCATGAAAGCCTCAGCGTCAGCGTATGTGAAAAACTTGTCGTGATGGTTTTTTAAACTGCGGCTAGATTCCTTGCTGACAGTCATGTGCGTAGCAGGGATAGTTTCATAAACATTGTAATAAGTAGTAGTAAGCATTGATGTAACCTCTAATAATTGATTGATTGAGTTGTAGAGACTACAGGGCTTTTCTAACCCTGTCAACTATTTAATAAACATTTATTCTTTTTTCTTGTTTTTTAATCTGTTCCTTTAGCTGTTTTTGGAACTCTATGACCTCATCCCTGTCGTATTTCTTAGGTGGCAAAAAGGTCAGCTTCTTCATTGCCTTTAGCCTTCTCTCGCCATACATTTCAATCATGTAGTCACGATAGGCATCATGCACCTGCGGATCACCCATCAGCATATTGCACCGCTTACACTGAATGTGGATATTTTCCTCAAAGCATTTAAGCCTTGTATGCCTTCTGCTGAAATAATGCCCGCCATCCATAGCCTTCCAATGATCTATTTTGCCGCAACTAACGCATTGTGCGTATCCGCAATCGTCAGCCGCTTTCATCCTTACTAACTTTTGCAGTAAGGTTGCCGCCAGTTCGACCTCTTGGGCTATTGTGCGCTTCTTTCTTTTAGCCATTTAGTCGCTACCCTGCACAAGAATAATGGGCTGTTTACCAACTTCAAAATCGCAGTAAGTACAAACACCATAAGCCACACCATCATCACCAGACCACAAATCAAGACCGCCACCACAAGATTGGCAAAACTCTTTAGTAATTCTAACGCCATCACCGCCACCTTTTTCATTTGGAAATCTAAGTATTTTGCTCATTTAACAGCATCGACATTAATTTTAACTCTTGAATCTTCACCATATTGCTTGTGATAGACAATAGCTGTCATCGAACGCTCTGCACCATAGCCAGAATCGCTGTGCCATTGGTCAGTAGCAGTAAGGCTACCCCAGTGACTAAACTGCATAGAACCAACTTCTCGGCTCATGTGGTGGTGTATATGCCCCAAATGGCAGTAGCGGTTCTTACACTGCGACCATTCATTATCAAGGTTAGTTATCACCGCCTGTAGAATCTGCTCATGTTTAATTCTATCGCCATGATGGTAGACAAAAAGATTGTTTTCCCATTCCCAGTGCAAGAATTTTGAGTAGTTTTTAAGCACATCTACTCTTGGTTCTTTGTCGTATAGTAGTTCTAAGCAACTTGATAGGTGACAAGCCATATCTGAATCGTGGTTGCCACGCACATTTATCACTACAACTTCTTTGTGCGTTTCTAGCATCTTATCTATAAGCAACTGAAATAGCCGCCCTGCTAGTTTAAACGTCTTACCGATTCGTGTATCAACATCTACTGGCGTTCCTGCTGTAGTAGTATTGGCACTGCTATCAGCATGAAAAAAATCCCCGACATTAACCAAAACTCCAGTGTGTGCGTTACCAACTCTCTTTGCTAGTCGATCAACAGCATTGCCTAGAATCTTTGTTGCTATTTTTACATCCCAATCATCGTCATCTAGCTTTGTTTCTGAGTCAGCAAGCATACCAAAATGGTGATCGCCTATCAGATACATAGCGCAGTAGTCACTGTCTACCTCTTTAGGGGGGTTTTGTGGCTTTTTAAGCCCTGTTATGTCATCAACCAACCCATCCAGTAAGGCTTCAATCTTTGCTCGCATATCGCGTTTAAGTGGTTCTTGGATAACCCATTGCAAGGCAACTGAACCATCGTCTTTATATGCGGTGGAAATGCGTTTGGCTTCAAAGCCTTCTGCGGTTTGTCTGGTCAAATCTCGGTGGGGTGCAACTCCGACTGATGCGGCTTTTGCTTCTACTAATTTTATTCCGCGATCAACTGCCCTGCGGCTAACGCCTAATTTCTTTGCGGCTTTTGTGTGTGATCCACATTCTATTGTGGCTTCTAGGTATTCTCTTTGTCTATCAGTTATTGGTATGTCTAAATTCAGTAGCGTTCTTGGGTCTATACTTGACATCCTCAACTCTCCTGTTGTTTTAGTATCTCAGCGTATTCACTTTCTTTTGGAATTGATAGCCTAATTCCCCTTTCAACAGCCCAATGATACACCTGATCCAAATAATGCGCCATGTCAGCACTGTTTAGGTCGCTAGTGTGCTGTATCTTCTCAAAGGTATGTTTGCCTATGTTAATATTAGTCGAGCCTAGAAAGCGTTTTTTAAGCCATAACTTCCATGCTTCATCTGGCTTTTCATAGTCAACCTTGTGGCCTTTCTTCTCCATACCTTTTGCGATCTCTCGATACCAAATATGTGACATCGCATTTTGACCTAGTGATCTTGGGTTTCTGTACTGCTCTAGCTTTATGCAAAGTGGCTTTTCAAAATCCCATGCTTCAATGTTTTTTATAAGAAAAGGCAGTTTTTTTTCTATCTCCTGCCTTGTCTTAATTCTTACAAATGCACCCTGACTCATAAACGCCTGCTTAACCATTTTTGTGAAACTACTTCAAGATAATGATCAAACCTGCTGTTGTCTTGCACTGGTTCGTTGCGCCATTGTTTTGGTATCTTGTGTGCGTTTAGCGGTTCTAAATCCTTATCAGTCACTAGGTGTTTATTGTGTAGCCTTGAAACCATACACCTATAACCTACGTTTGCTTCTTCAGCAAACTGCTTGTATGTGTACTTTTCACCACGAACAAGATTAGCCGCTTTAGTTCCTTCATATCGCAAGTATTTTATATTCCCCATTTAGTACCTCTTAGTTGATTGTTCTGCTGTCTTTAATTGCTTCTATTACAATGCTTTCAATTTCTGTATTCAGCCACGTTTGGGCGAACTCATGCGCTTCATTTATGTCGTCAAAATAATGCCCAATGTTGTCCACCCATACGCACCATCTAAGCATCGCGTCTTTGCTCACCATCAAAATAAAAACCTTTAGTTCTCAAATAAAACTCTTTAGCTTGTTGCTTCATTGACTCGTTTTGTATCCATCCGACATCAGCTAACTTATCTTCTATGCTTATTGATTTACTGCTGTTTGCATTAGACTTGACCTGTGGCGAACCGCCACGATCTTGTGCGCGTGTTAGCCAAGAGTTGATAAACCGCTTAATACCTTTACTGGTTTTGCGTCTAGTAGGGTTGGCATCTAGCCATGACTCCATAGCGTTAAGTTCTTGGTAAACATTGATTGCAGGATATGTCTTTTCCCACTGGATAATGTCTGCTTGTTCTGGCTCGTAGGTGTCTCCGTTGTTAAGCAACATTGTCAGCACCTAAACTGTATTCAACAATGTGGCACTTTTCGTTCCATCTGTTTTCAACAGTGATTCTTTTTTTGCTTATGTTTAAACCATCTTTAAGCATCTCAGATATTCTTGCAGACAGCCTGTAAATGCCAAGTTCTAACATAGCCTCTCTAGCTGTGATGTATTTGTTTTCAAGTAAATAGTTATAAATACGTTCATGTTGTGTCATGTTAATCTCCTATTTTTGGATAATTTTGCACTTTATAATTAAGTGCTTTTAAGTAATTTTTCTTTTGTGTTTTATTACCTATAAATGTTACATATCTGTGTTTTGCGCTTCTGTATGCTCTTTTAGACTTGTCGCCAGAATGATGCCTACTATGCTTGCCGTCTGCTGACGCTATATCTGTTCTTGGCTTTGTAGTTCCAGTGAATAAAAAATTAGTAGCTTGGTATATGTATCCAGTATGATCTTGCGCTGAATCTGCATAACTTACAATAATTTTAGGTTTCGGCAACATTTTTAAAGACTTTCCTATTAAATAACTAGCCTCGTTTTTATTGTTATTAACCAATACCAACCTGTTTAATTCAATTACTTCGCTTTTGTATTCTAATCCGCAAATACCTTTACACAAAGTTGGTGAAGCTGGTGAGCCATAAGAAACAAGCCCAACCATTTTATCCTTGTCAAATAATCCATAAGCATAAGATATTGACGGCATTCTTTTTGCGTAATGAATATTTAATATTAAGTATTTAGTTTCTGCATAATTAATCTGTTTTACCATTAAACCCTGCATCTATATCTCCTATGGCTCGGACTAGCCTCGCCTGTTATGTTATAAAATATATATTCAAATATATATTCAAAGGCACATTTAACCCTTTAACTTCGCAAAGCTAAATTTTTAGATCAAAGGGCTTGCGCTACTCTGCGGTTATTTCGTTATCGTATCGAATATCTAATCTATCCATTAGCAAAAACCGATCTGCTTTTGGGGCTATGTCAAGAGGGTCAACTTCGCTCTGATGTTTTATTTAAGGGATTCATCAGCCTCTAGCCCGATAACTAGTGACCTATACAAGAAAGGATTGTTTCTTAAAAGACGGCATAGTACGTTAAAATACTATGATATACTCACCTTACTTGTTGGTCGTGCTACAAGTGTCGCCAATTACTTGGCATTTGTAAAGCCCCCTGCAAAGGGGGTTTTCTTTTACAAGCTACAAAACTCATCTAATTTGTATTCTAAGGCATTACAAACTTTTATGGCTGTATCTAGTCGGCAACTCTTTTTGTTGCGCCAAATGGCAACCTGCTGTCTGTGAACCCCTAACATCCTTGCAAGTTCGGAACTACTAACCTTTTTGTCCGACTGTGCGCTTTTTAAACACTCTCCAAAATGTATCATTCTATTCCTCGCTGTGGTAAATTAATCGTGATCGGGCTTCCCCTCTCGATCTTAAATACTCCTATGGTTTACCCACCCCTTCGGGGGTGGGGTTTTTAACTAAAAAGGAATATCATCATCTATTAAGGATTGCTGTTCTTCCCTAACATTAATTGGCTTTTGGTTTGGTGCAGGAACTTCATTATCAGACCAGACTATTGTGCAGTTTCCAAGTATAGGTGTCTGCACTCCTGCTTCGCGTTCTTCTTTGCTAGTCTGTTGACTAATAAAACCATGATCGCCAAATTCACTGTTTTTATCAGTGTCTAAATAGGTTGTCAGGTCAATGTATGCCGCCTTACTACCATCTTTTTTTGTCACCTGCTTCATGCGTGACTTGTCAATTTTCAAACAGTCGATACTTACGTTCACTCTTACTTTCATTTTTACTACTCCTATTGGGCTTCTCTAAATTCAGTTGTTTTCATTGTCGCTCTTTCTTGGGTTGTAAACACCCCACCCTTACTAGGGGCTTTCCACAAGATTTGTTTCTCAACGCTTGTAAGTTCTGACCATGCTTCATTTGCAGTCGAAAGATCACCTGCCGCAATGCCATTCTTAATTGCATTAACTGATGGCATAAGATCAAGAACCATATCTTGATATTCATCTTTTTTGACTTTCTCAGATCGTAGCATTGACGATTCTGCATCATCATCAGCAGTCGGTATACCTGCAATAGACTGTAGCGCGTATCTCCGAGCATAAGTTATCGCTGAACCTGCCGCTTGCGGGTCTTGCTTTACGATAGGCAGTACAAACTCTGACTCTACCCATTGACCTGAAACGTGCATAAGTCGAGTCGATACACCAACACCACCTTCACTGTGTACAGGGAACTGTGTATAGCTTAATCCGTTGTCGCTGAAAGGTTGCTTTATAGCCTTGATGACTGACGTTAGATCAGCATAGCTTGACTTGAAGAATGGGTTGGCACTGTCTTTGACAGCACCCCCCATCTGTGACTGTGCCTTGCATAATGCTTCTGCTAGGTCTTTTATTGTGTCGCTTGATTTCATTCGCTTGCTCCCATGATGTCTAAAAATTGTTTTTCTGAATACCAACTGGCGCAGGCTTGTCGTGCATACTCAGTACCATAGCCGTTGTAGTATTCGCTAGTTTCGCAATCTCTTGCCTGATGGCCATGAACGCAGTCAAACTCTCCGCGCTCATAGTCAGTTAGATTATTAAATTTCTTAGTCATTATTCCCCCTTAGTTAAGTGAGCGCAGGTGTTCCATGTCAGTGACATGATTAGGTGCGCCAGTGCTTTGTTATCGTCATTGGAAAAACCTTCAACATACTCTTGCAGTTCTTGAATGGTTTCGTAAGTGTGAAACAAGCCGACAGGCTGTAGGCGATAGCCTTCTTCTTTTAGTTTCTCTGTGTTCATGTTGCCCCCTATAGATCGCGCACTGCGCGTGTTGATACAGGAAACTTTTTAACTGTTCCTGTGGTGATTAGAAAAATGTGTTGGTACTTGCGACCAGTCTTAACTAGCCAACCGCTATACCAACCACCAAGCCAAACACTGACAGGCTTGTAGCCGCGATTTTTAACCTTTCGCAAGGTTGGGTTTTTAATTGCATACTTACTCATGCTTCTGTCCTCTAATTGATGCCCCCTTTCGGGGGCGATTGATTTATCTTTTTGCAAGTTCTTCTTGGCACTCTGCAATTTCTTGCTCTAGATGTTTTAGCATAGTTATGCTGTGAAGAATGTAAGTTGAATAATAATCTAGCTTGAGAGCAGAGTAACCTCTAGGCTTTTTTAGCCTTTTTAAATAGCCCCTACATCGGCTTTTGGTTTCACGAATTTCATCTTGACAATTCTTGATGGCGTTAAGAAGCGTCTCATCAGGGTAGATACTGTAGTCAAATTCGTCATTAGTCATGTGTATTCCTCATAAAATTGATTGATTAGAGACTACAGGTTAATCGTTTACTAGACAGATGTCAACACTTTGGTTTTCAGTAGGCGAAAAAAAACCCCTTCATGCGCTAACAATTAGGGGTTAGAGTTACACTATGAAATTAATAAGACCAGATAGCAGGGGGTTTTCCGTCCTCTTGTGTGCAAGAATCTAAATGTATAAATCTGCTTAGACCTCTTTGCGATACACCGATTCGCGTGATGCCATGCTTCTGCGCTACGGCAATCAGTTTTAAAGCCTTTTCACCTCGACATAATACATCGACAGCCTTGCCTAGTTGATGGCTTCCTACACCAGTTTTGCTTGCTTCAGCAGGATGTGTTGCATCCCTGTAAGCACTGCTAATTGGAAAAGGAAAATCACATTCTTTTCTAATTTCTGTAAGCACCTCTAAAAAATCAGCGTCAAAACCATCTTTGCCAGTGTGCTTGCACCGCAGTTCTCTTGCGCTAAAAAACTCATTCTCTACAACCTTTTTTACTGCCTTTGCTTTTGGCTTGGCTTTAGCCTTTGGTTTAGTCTCTGTCATGTTACTTCCTCAGCTTCATAATTTTGTCTGCGCCTTTGATGCCAAAACTACTACTTACTGCTATAAATAGCAAATATTGATACCAATCAGGCAATTCATTTAAGGCGTTAAAGCCTTGTTTTACCCTGTCAATTATAGCAGGGTCATCTACGCCAACAGCGTACCCAATAAATATAAGTGGCAAACTCAATATACCAGCAAACCATTCATCTTTAATTGAATTATTTGAGGCTTCAGCCATCTTGTTTTCCCACTCAGCATCGTTTTTAATCATGCTCATTTTTGCTTTGTGCTTGGCTTGCTTTTCTTCTGCCTTGTTCTTTAAGTAGCCACCTGCAATGTTAGCTATTGGGCTTATTAATGATTGCCACATAAATCACCTATAGGGGTTTGATAAATATGAGATTGCTTCCCACAAATCTTCTGCCTCTTTTGTGAGTACAGTTATTCGGTCTGCAATATCTTCGTTGTCTCTTGTTGTAATTTCAGCCGCCGCAACTGTGCCTTTCATAGCCTCTATCTCTTTAGATAGCGTAGAAAGCTCAGATTTGAGTTCTAACAGCTTCTCTTGCTGATCCATTATGGTTGCAAGGTTAGTCCCTAAAGTCGCTAATTTTGCGCTTAGAGCACCAATTTCATTGTCCTGCAACTGCTGTTTTATTAGCTGTAGTTCTTCTTGCATAGGTTGCACATCTGGTATCGTTATTGATTCAACAGCTTCTAGTCTACTATACAGGCTACTGGCTGACCAGAACACCCCGCCAAGACTTGTGGCTAATGACAATACTATAGCCACATAAATGCCTTTAAATGATGTGCCGCCTATTTTTATTTCTGTATCTTCTAAAGACATTAGCAGTCCTGATTAAAGTAGCAGTTGTAGCCATTAAGCATCGGGCTAGTTTGATAGTATTCAGATTCGCTACCTGCGGCTAGTATTTCTGCGCCAGTTAGATATAAGTCCAACCCAAAACTTTGACCATTAAGAAAAACAGCGTTTGCGTTGCCGTTGCTGTAGGTCATTTTAACCCACTGCTGATTAGCATCATAAGCTACGCTAGACATTTCTGCTGTTGTGTTGTTGTCCTCTGCTCCCTGTCTCAAAAATTCAGTAGCCTCTGTATTGTTAGCCACTGCGATGAAACTAGATGCAATATTTGCGTTTTCTTCAATCGACTCCAGACTGCTATTGTAGTCGTCTACAGTTTCTTGTGTGATCTGTAGGCTTTCCACGTTAGCTGTTACAAAGTCTTTAACCTGTTCTTCTTCGTTGGGGGTGGCGGCTGTCTCTGCCATTTCAACCACCTGATGCGCTGTCTGCATTTGCACTACGGCACTGGTAAAAACATCTACGCTTTCATCGACAATCTGTAAATGCTCGTCTGCCATATCTAAAAGCGTCTGTCTTGTATCGCCATAAGGCAGGTAGTTCGACATATTAATAAGGGCTGAATTGTATGCTGACAATTGTGCGCTAGTAATTTGCGCCTCTAGGTGCATTGTGCCATCAGATAAGCCTGTGCCTTGATGTGAGTATTCAAGACCTGCACCAACCATCTGAACGCCTTTGTTCATTTGGTCAACTATGCTAGATGTTGACTCTATCAAATAGTCTAATTCGTTACTGCTTGCTAGTGCGGAACTTAGCAACAATATCAATATCGCCTTCTTCATCTTCTACAACCTCGCCAATTTGTAACAGTGCATCATAATATTCTTTGTCATCACTGTAATCTGGAATGTAAGTTTTTGGCTGTGCCTTTAAAACCATGATGGCTTTACGACCAACCACTAATTTGCCCCCTGATAAAATCGGACAAGGTGTGCCACTGTTTAGCATCGCCCTGAACACTTTGACTGAATCGCACAATCTGCTAATCGCACCAACAGCCATTCCTAATTGGTTTAAAACAAGCGCATCCCTTCGCCTAGTGCATCCTTCTGAATCTACATACTTACCCCTAGACCAACCTAGCAACACTGTTTGGAAAGACGAACCTGTACCTTTTAGACAAGTTTCAACGCCATTGCTCATGTAGCTAGGAGATATTGCAGAACCAACAGGTATTTGACTAGACGCACCTGCGCCTGAATAAGAATTGCTAGTGGAATTGTCTTCTGTTGTATTGTTGGAATTAGTGGTTGCACCTTCGCCATTATAGGTATTTAAAGAACCACTTTGTTCATTGCCTAATGCGCCTGTGGCAAAAAGGCAAAGCAACAATAAACGCTTCATTTTTTCGACATCTTATCCAAAGAATTTCTGATGTGCTTTAAATTCTCATCCATTCTTGCAAGCGTAACTTCTTGGCTGTTCATAGTAGTTTCAATGGCAGTTAGTCTTGCGTCATGCCTAACAACTTCAACTTCATTTTTTTCTATGTCTGCTTGTAGGTTTGTAGCATAAGCGACCATAGCTACAATCTGTATTAGAACAATTACAATAGTTGATAGTGGAATTTTTTCTTCGCTAATTTTCATAATAAACCTTAAACAGTTAGCCCTGCTTTTGCGGCAACGATTGTATTGATTGTATCTAAGTCTCCTGTGTCAGTTATTTTTTGACCTGAACCGACAAGCTGATAGATATTGCCCTGCAAAGAATTTAGTATAGTGCCATTAGCATTGCGACAGCCAACATTTAAATCTTTATCACCGCTAAAATTACCTGTACCTAAATCTGTATCTACACTAGCCACTAACGTGCCATCTTTATAAAATCTAACGTAGTCATCACTAAGGTCAACCACTACTGTGCTAAGTAGTGTTGATGGATAGCTTGAAATACTATGCGCTCTAGTCTTTGAGACTGTGCCTTTCGCCTGAAATTGCATTTCATCACCGCTGTCGTCTACATACAGCCTATAGCCTTGAGTGCTACTATCTGTGTTGTCAGAAAATTCAACAATATTTGCATCAGCACCATTATTTTCAACTTTAGTTGCCGCAAATAATGTCAATGAATCAATAGTTGAACCTAGATTACTGTTAACGCTTAAACCTGTTCCAGTGCCATCAAATCTAAAATAGAAATATGCGTTTGAGGCATCGTCATGCTCAATCACATCATGCTCATCTTCACCAACAACCTGAAGATCATTGGCTGTGCTTCCATTCTCAACGCATAAGCCAAAAAAGTGAAAGCCTGAACCATCAGCACAAGCAGTGTGTGAGCCATTTTTTGCGCCAAGACAAAGCGGGAGTGCGCTAGTAGCAGAAGTAAAAGTTATAACAACGTGCCACCAACCAGTCGAGCCAACTTGCGTTGCTGAATGTGACGATACATCACTTCCTGATGTAACTGCAGTTGTACCATCTGCAAATGCTAATGAAACAAACGTGCTACCTGCAACAACTAAAACTGCGCCATTAGCATCACCACCACCTGTATATTCTTTAAAATATCCCTGCAAGGTGTAAGTATTGCCTTGCACTAAAGTACCACTAGCCCCAGCTATATTAACTGCTGATACGTTATTAACTGAGTTTTCAATTGCGCGAAAGACATCAAATTCTGAAGTAAAAGGTTTACTAATTGTGTTCTTGGCGTAGGTAGTAGTGAAGTTAGAAGTCATTCCCACGCCATCTAAGGCAACTACTTTGTTGTTGTTCTGAGTTATTACCCTGCGACCCTCTTTAGACTGTCTAGCGTATGTTGGCTTTTTATCAGCATTTGTTTGCGACAAGTTATTAGCATAACCGCTTTTATCTTTGACATAGCCAATCTTGCCACCAAATGTAGCAGGTGTGTTGTTTGATTCGTCAGTGTAACTTTCGTAAACAGTCGCAGAATCACTAGGGTCGTACCAATAACCCTCAACGCCATCAGCAAATAAACCTGCAATACCTGTCAAGCCTGCCGCACCGCCTTCACCACTTTGGTTGCTAGTTGCGATGCTAGGTAAACCCATAGTGTTTTTAAACATTTAAATCACCAGTATGTGAACGCCTGCAGTGCCGTCTGTTGCGGCATTGACTTGTGTAACACCGCAAACTAGATAGCTGTTTGCCGCCATAACTACAGAACGTGTATTGCCTGCCGCAGACTGAAAGTTAACTGTAACTGCCTGTTCGCAATATAAGCCAATACCTACGTTACCGATACCTGCGGACGTATTTCCTGACCCAGTATGCGGTATCATGTCTTTAACTAGACCTGACTGTGATGGATGAAATGTATCTGTAAATGGGTTAGCCATTTTTCTGTCCTCAAATAAAATAAATTATACATTAATGCGCTTTAAATTAAACGCCTTTTATGTTTGCTTGATCTACCTGTAGCAAGTAAAAGTCAAAAGTTCCGTTAGTGTTATTGGCTAGTGATTCCCCCCTAACTGCGGCAATAACTTTTATCTCAATATCACCTGCGCCACCTGAGTCTGCCACAAGTCTAATTTTTGGCAAATTATATGTCTTTCTGTGTTGCGATGCAGGGGTCGTTAGATTACCAGTTGCAGGCGTTACATACTCACTAAGATCAAAAGTTGCTTCATATATTGCGCCAATTGAGTCATCAGTGTGGTAAGGAACGGCAGTGACATATTGACCTGCGGCTTCAAACATTGACGCGCTAACATATACTGTTGCGCCTGTGTTTGGAAATATACCTGCACCATTGCCTTGATTATCATAGCAAATCAAAGTCTGATTACTGCTAGGATTATAGTTTGCGCTAACAATTCTTTTCTTATTTGTGCCTGTGCTTGTTGTGCTTATACCGCTAAAATAATCTATCTTGTCAGTAACATCACCTGCAACTTTGATAAATCTCCAGTAATGCGTACCACCACTACTGAGTTGGCTAGGGAATGCGTCAGCAACAGCAACAGTTCCAATGTTAGTTCCAACTGCACCTTTTGATTTTCTTTGTACTAAAATATGCAAAACAGTTTTAGTTGACTCGTATGCTGTGATTGTTGTTAGGGTAGTGCTATTTAAAATCTTACCATTTAACGCTAGGTCTAATTCTTGAAATTTTGTATCACTATCTCCATATAATCTAAACTCAGAAATTGTTCGCTCTTGGTCATTAGGTACAGTTATTTTTGGATGGAATAACGCCTGTATCGAATCAGAGTTTGTGATAGGTCTAAACACCTCAACCCTGCGCTTTATTGTTGACGCTGTAGATGTGGCTTCTGTTAAGACACTAACAGTTTGCGTTACTGGCGCAACCTCTATGCTTGTTGTATTGCCTGCTACAGATACATTAGTGACAGCAGGACTAACATTTATTGTTGCTGTACTGTCAGACGCAGATACGCTTGTTACATTCTCAGTAACAGTTACAGTTGTATCGCCAGTAACATTAATTGTTGTTACGTTTTCAGTAACAGAAACACCCACTATCGCGTGACCTCGCGTGTAACTTTAGCTTTGCCTTGCAGTATGCGCTCTACCTCATCGTCATCTGTGCCTGCATCATTTCCGTCTGGCTTGTAGATTTCAACATCGTAAAAATAGTTACCTTCTGATAACGCTGTGTTGCCATTGTTGGCTGTCACATTATGCGCCATTTTCATTATTACAGTGCCAGTTGTGTTGTTTGAAGTAAAATCTGTAGCTGTAAAGTCAAATGCCCAATACTGTGCAGTATCTTTTGACGCTCTCAAATGACCTCTGGCGGCATAACCATCTAGGCTTCTTGGTGTGTTACCATCTTTAATAACCAGTGTCAGCTTAAAGTCTGAACCCTGATCTATTGTTATATCATAGTTTCCTGCTGACATTGTTTATTCCTCAACTGTTTTGTCTTTAATAGCCATAATTCTGTAGCCTGCATCATGCTTTATAGCCCAGAAATAGTGCATTAATGTATCGTCTAAAGTATCTTGCGTTGCTACTAACCTGTTTAGCGCATCTTCAGCGTCATCACGATCTTCGTGTTCTTCAAACACAACATCAATGATCTCATCTTCGCTTAATACTTTTTGGTATCCTATAACAATCATTCTACAATCCTGCTTTGCATAAAAATTTTCATATCATTGATGGTTAAGGTCTTGCCAAATGCGCCTGTATTCATACACCTGATGCGTATTTTTATGTCATCGTTAAACCAACCAATATAAGACTCTTGCGTAAAGCGCAAATAATTAACGTAACTACGCATTCTCAGAGTTTGTTTCATTGTATCAACAACTGCATAAGTGCCTGCTGATGCTCCGCTATATGGATGATACCATAATGAAGTTGGTGTTCCATCAGACGGCACAATTGCACCGCCTGTTGTGCTTAAAAGAATAATTGTTTTACGCAAATATTGTTTTACAACTAGGTTATCAAAGCCCCTGTATTGTCCCTGACTAGTTGCGCCAGATGTAGCTAGGATTATGTAGGTTGTTGTGCTAGTTGCGGTAAACTCAAAGCTAGTAGCTTGTACGGCATTTATTGCACCGCTTGTAGCAATGGTTGTGTTTTCAACTAAATCTGCGGCAGTAGATATTCTAATTATACCTGCTATGTTGCCGCCAGTTATGTTTCCTGAAACTTGATAGACTTCACCGACAACAGTTGTTAGGGCTTGATATGAAAAACCTTGACCGCTTGAAGGTGTGGCTAAAGAGTATGCGCCATAACCAGATGAATGCGTACCTGCACCCAAAGTCCAGTTAGCTGTTCCAGAGTTAAAGTTGCCATTAGTAACCAAGTCTGACCCTTGATAAGTTCTTGGATCATAGTATAAGTTTTTGTAGGTTCTGTAGTTGCCACCTTGTGTGCCAATGCTACCACCACTACCAATTCTATTAGAAGCTAAATTACCTTCAAAACTTACTACTTGATAATCACCGCTTGCACTTGATAAATGGGTAGCATTACCAATGTTGGTTGCAGTTTGTACGCTTGGAACTTCGACTTCTATCCTAAACTCAAATGTGCCATCTGATCTACTGCTTGATGCTGTGCTGTGATAGCCTTCTGCCGACCAGTTTATGTGCCTACCTTTAAATATACCCAACTCAGTTTTTGGGAATGTAAAAGTATGTACTGTATGAAATCCAGAATACCCCCAACTGACATCAACAGCATCAGTGTATGCCCAGTATTCTTCTTCTACTGATCCGCTAAACTTGTCCGCAGTAATGGTAGTTGCTTTTATGTGTTTCGCTTCAAGCGTACCATCAACAATAAATTTACCAGAAACAGTTTTTGGTTTTTGCACCCAACTCATTTAATCCACCACTACGTTTAAGTTGACAACCTTAGTTGCCGTAAGGGGTATGCTTACGCCATCAACTATTGATGTCCATGACGCTGTGACTGTTAATAATACTAATGATATTCCTGATGAAGTTGATAATCTTTCAAGCGTATATTGATAGCCAGTCGAGTCATTTACAACTGTTGCCGTAACGCCAGTATCTGTTAACCCGCCTAAATCTGTGACTGACCCTGTGTAAGTAACTCCATCAATAGATTCTGGCAAAGAAATCTTTTTTGTCATTACTGCTTTGGCTACGTTTTTCTGTATTTTTGCGTTGTCAATATGAAAGCTATTAGGTTCACCATTTGAGCCAAAAAAAACAAATAAAACGCGAGATGACTCAGCAGTAAACTCAAAAGACTTAGTGCCGTCTGATACTGTAAACGCATTAGTAGAAAAGCTAACATTTGTCTCAGCATTATATATCGTTGCAACTACTGGATCGCCTGCTAAAGTCGTGTTTGATATTGTAAATTCACCTCTGTATGTAGTGCCTACTTCTAAATCTGTCAGAGTAGAGGCATAAGCGTAAGCCAATGAATTTGCGTTTGTAAATTTTAAAACTCCATCTGCAATAACAGCATTACCTGCTGATAAAGTCCAATCTTGTGAGTTTGTGAATGAACCTGCGTTTGTAGTAGTGTTGTTAAGGTAATTTTGCGATGCTGTTGGGCTTACATGATTGTCATTTCTACCAGTTAATAATGCTTGCTGTAACTCTACCGCTTCATAAACAAAATTTGTTGAATCAATAACGACACCTTCTGCATCAACCTGCAAGTAAATCAATTCAGTCCCATTAGTTACTTCTTGATTTTGTGCTTTTGCAAGTGAATTTAATTCTGCTGTAGTAGGGTTTGCGCTTGTTCCTCTTACAATTGTTTCAGACTGCACATAAATGCCTGCCCCCTGTACAGTAGCGGATACAGGGTCGCTAGTTGTTAAGTGCTGTAGGCTAGTTGCAGTAACAGATACAGTGTATGTTTCATTTGCGTTTTCTACAGTCAAAAATAGTTCATCTGCATTTGTGAATGTGGTGCGCTTTATAACATCTGCGCCTTCAGTGCTTGGCGTATAGGTTACTGTGTATCTAACATTGCCTTGCGTATCTGGCGCAGTCCAACTAGCCTTTATTATGCTATCGCTATTTCTTGCAAATGACTCTAGTGTAAGGTTCGATAATGCAGGAACGCTTCCATCCCAGTTTGTGATTGTTGAGCCAGTTGTAAATGTTGCCCTAGTATTAGCGTCAACATCATAAATTAATGGTGAATTTTCTTTAATTTCAAAATCAATTGTTATGCCATCAGATGCGCTAGTGTTAATCCGCATACTTTGTATCTCAAAAATTTTATCAACATAGCCTAAAACCGAATTACTGAACTTTACATTGTCACCAACAGCAAACTTTAAACCTTTTAAGTTTGTTTTAAATTTTGCAGTAGCCTGCATTCTTGACCGCAACAAAGTCAGTCTTGCTAAATACTGTGCGTGTTCGTTGCTAGTTGTGAATGGATAGTTTTGATCTAGGTATAATATTTCGCCATCATCATCATCATATTCTGTAATGTCAAAAGCAGAATTGCCAACATAATCTGACTTTTGTTCTGGGTAATCAGTTCTAATATAACTTTCTTCTTTGCTAACAAACTGCCCCTTGACGCGGTTATAGCTTGTTCGTCTAGTTTGCTTTGTTACTAAATCTATGCCGCCAATTATCATATCCTCTGTAATTACATCATCTGTACTTGGTGCTGTGTAAGCATAAGCATAAATGTGAAATTTACCTGCGGCATAAACTAACTTTCCATTCATGCAAGTCAAAATATTTGCAATATTGTTTTTGTAGCTTTGCTTTGTATCGACTATTCCGTTGCATAGATAAAGCTGATTTAACCCATTTTGATTACCTGTAAAATAACTAGAATCAGTAGAATTACATTTGCTTATAGACGCTTTTGCTGTGTCAACATCTATATCTGCAAATGGTATTCCTAGACCATATTTTGTGTTGGTCATGTAATCTATTAAACAAATTACAGGGTTTTGTGTATGCTCCCAAGTATCTTCGTCATCAATTCTATGCGTATCAGTAGGAAAGTTAATAGTTCGCCATGTTCCTGTCTGAGTAGAATCAAGTGTTGGGTTGTAACATTTTTTTCCTTTTACTAAAAAAGATATGTTTGGAAAGCCATTTGTCCATACATCTGCGTCATATTTTAGCTTTAAATAAACGTAAGCAACATCTTGTACCTTCCTATTACCAGTCCAGTCTGGTATGCCAGATAAATTGTAGCCTATGCTTTTTTTTCCTGTTAATGATACTAACTCATAACCAAGCGATGGTATTGGTGACTGCCAATTGTAATTCAATCCACTATGGCTAGGAGTAGTATTATACGAATTAGAAAGCACTCTATCGTCTGCGTACACTGTATCTATGTTGTGAACTTCGCCCTCGCAAACAGCAAAAATTGTATGTAAATACTTGTTATCAGTGCCGCTAACCGCTTGATGTATAATTGTGCCGCCTGTTCTTACTGTGCCGTAAATAATTTTTCTTGATGCAATTGCATCTTTACTACTGACATTGCGACCAGACATTGTGTCTGTCTGCAAATCCTCTTGCATTGAGTCTATTACATAGTCATAAGCTAATGCAGTTCCTATGCCAACAAGCGCGGCAGTGACTAAAGTCGCACCTGCGACAGCCGCACCTGCGCCTGCTGCTATACCAATCACAATACCCATACATTAACCTATTTTTTTTGCGTGAATTGTTTCTATAGGGTTATAACCCATTCTTTCTAGTAGCCTATCAAAAGGAACGTGTTGTTTCGTATTTATATGCAAAACCTTGACATCAGTTTTACTTAATTCTGCCTCGACATATTTTATTAGCTTATAGCCTGTACTTCCTGCGCGGTGTTCGGGCGCAACATACAGGACATCGCAAACAGCAAAAGTGTCATTCTTGTAGTGCAAATGTTTATTTATAACTACTGCAAAATAGCCAATAAGTTTGTTGTCTTTTCTTGCTGTGTAAAGTCTTAGTAAACCTGTTAGTTCAAGTTGATTATATCTTTCCCAGTCTGGTGCTAGTTGCACAATGTCTTTGTTAAGTGCTACCTGCTCCCAATGATTTTCAATTAGCGGCTGTAGTTCTGTCAGAATGTCTGCTGTTTTTTCTAGCGCAAACTCTAACATTATGCGCCCCATGTGAGATTTTGATCTTGTATTGTAGTTACACTATCAAAGCCTTGATCAGTAGGATGAAAGCGTTTTTGCCCTTCTGCTGTGTAAAATAAACTTGCGTTTTTTCCAAATTTTAGCAGTTTGTTTTCCGCTTTTAAGGCTAAAACTGAAGTGTCTTTTCCTTGCTTATAGCTAATTAAATCAGTAAATCCTTGAAAATATAGCATAGACCCTAGCACTGCGCCTGCTGTGTCAGCAAACACTAGCTTAACTTCAACTTCTTTTCCTTGATACTCTTTGCTTGTAAAGTTTAATAGAAAGTCTGAATCCATTGTTAAGCCAATTGTTATGCCATTCATAGCAAAGTCTTGCGTTTCATCTATGCCAGAAATATTAAGCATAGTTCCTGCGCCAGTGTAGACTTCATTATCAATAGTTTTGTCGCCAATACCTGTCCAAACTCTTACAGTTTGCTCTGCATTATTTGCATCTAATATAACCACACTAACGGCAAAAAAATGATTTACAACATCTTGCTGAATAGCTGTTATCGTGGCTGATGATAGCGTTCGACTAGCCACTAGATCGCCTCACAACAGCTAAAACTAAAACTATACATACTGTTTAAATCAATACTCCATTCAACTTCTGACTTTTTCATTCGCCAAATCCCTTTAGGCTTATTAACAACAATAGGAGTACCACCATTTCTAGTGTCTCTTAAAGCAGGCTGTATTCCTACAGTAGTTGTTGCTGATGCTGACGCGCTGTCTGTAATTATATAAAGGTGATCTCCAATCTGCACTTCTTGACCTGCCAAAAGCGAATCGCCTGAACCAACATTTATTGGTACACTAAGAGCACCTGCGCTTGCGCCACCGCTTACAGTTACGTTTGGCACGTTAGACATAGTTGCGATTGGATTGCCTAACCTAAATGTGCCAACTTGCCCTTTTAACCCTGCCATAAATGCCTGAAAAGCTAGTGCCTCAGTTCTTGTCATTGGGCGCAAAGTTATATTTGCTTCCCATCGTGAACCACCTATGTTTTGCACTTGTTGCGCGTATGTGTAAGGCGATGTATTAACGGCAACTGCGTTAACTATTTTCATACTCATTTTCTGAATTAGTGTTTCGCCATTTATTTCTGGAAAGTCTACTGCACTCATTTTATTTCCCTAGCAACTGTTTGCTGTATGCGCCACCTTTTAGTCTTGCGCCTAAAACTGCCGCTTGTGCTTGCTCTACAAATAGCGGCATCATGTTTTCTAATTCTGCTCTGACTGTTCCCTGAACGCCTGCACTGACATTAAAACTTTGATTCACAACAATTCCTTGATTGGTGCTTGCTTCTTTCTGCTGTCCTTTTGTGTGGTCAATAACTGTTTCGTTAGGATGTAGTATAGCCGCAAAACCGCCTTTTCCATCTATACCACCTGTTCTTGTCCCTGCTCCAGTGTAACCACCGCCATCGAATGATTGCGCCCTTATAGCCGCTACATTAGCCATACCACTTGCAATAGACATAGCGGCCGCAGGAATACCAAGCGGAAAACCACCTGCCGCGGCAAATGCTTTAGTAGCTGATTCGTAAGTTGACATAACAGCCTTGCCAATCGCAACAGCTTTTTCCATAGCAAACATTTTCTTGCTTATTCTGCCTGACCCTTTCATTGTCTCGCCTAGACCATCTAAGACAGCTTTTGTCTTGTCCACTGCATTTTTCTTTTCAAATGCTGTGTGCTGTTCCTCGCCTTGTTTTAATAAATCTTTATGATGATCTTTAAATTCAGTCAGTGCAGTGACGCGCTCTTTTTCTTTTTCAACTTCTTCATCTGGATCAGTTCCTTCTACACCTTCTCCCTTACCCTGCCTTGCTAAAGTGACAGCATTGTACTTCTCAACTATACCTTCTAAAAACGCATTGATATCATCAGCAAATTCAAACTCTGGTATTAGCCCACCAACAGTTTCACCCAAATCCATCCTAGCCATAGCAAGATCAGCTAGTTTAACTTTTTGTTCTTCAAGCAATTCATTTTGACGCTTTGCCGCATCTTCGTTCATTCCGCCTGTTTTCGCTAAAGCCAGATTCTTCTTCTGCTCGTCACCTATGGCTTTTACAGCTAGTCGTAATTGTGTTAGATTTTTTTCTTCATCTTCTTTGAAAAAACCAGTGAATTTATTTGCGGCATTTGAAATAGAATTAAATGTACGAATAACGCCATTTAAGAAAGATTGCAGTGCTGACATTGCAGTCATTACCGCTTGCATAATATCGACAGCTAATATTCGCGCAAAGTTCTCAACGCTACCGCCTGCGGCATCTATTCCTGCCTGTATTTTGTCTTTTAAGGTGGTTGCAAGGGCTTCCAATGCAGGGGCTAGTGCGCCAGTAAGTTGGTCACGAATGCCCTTAAACAAGAAACCTAGCTTGCTAAACGCATCACTTGCATCTTCTACACCCTTCGCAGATTTGGTTGACATCACTATGCCTAGTGCCGCGGCTTCGCCCATCATTTCTTGTAAGGCTTCCTTGCCTAAACCAAGAGTATTAACTAGGGCAACACCTTCTGAGTCAAACAGCTTCATAGCTAATCTAACTCTGTCGGCAGGGTTCTTGACTTCTTCAAATGCCTTAGATAATTCAAGCATCTGATCTTCTAGTGATAGCTTGAGCATCTGTCTTGCATTGATGCCTAACTCTTTGAGCGCGTCTTTTGCTTCACCAGTTCCTTTAGCGGCTTCTGCTGTACGTCTTGTGAAACGCTGTAAAGCCATATCCATTGTCGTAGACGCTACACCAGTTAGGTCTGCCGCGTAACGCATTTTGGCCAATGCCTCTGTGGTTGTGCCTATCTTCCTTGCAGTCTTAGCTAGGTTATCTGTCGCGCTTATGCTCGATTTAATCATAAACGCAAAGATGCCTGCACCTGCTACTGATGCTACTGCGCCTATTTTTATAGACAGCATTGCAAGTCTTTTTACTAGACCGCCAATGCTTGCACCTAGTTTCTTTACACCAACACCAACTAGTCTTGCCGCCTTTGCTAATTTAGGAAATCTTTTTTGGGCTAAAAATACACTAGCATTCAACTTCCTCATGCTTCGATTTATATTCTTTAAAGCATTCTGGGTTAAGTCTTTTGCCTTGATAGCAATTGTCATGTCTTGATTAGCCATTTGTATCCTTATTTAGCAATGATAGATAAGCCAACCACTCGTTAAACTCGCTCAGACTAATCTGTTCGATTTCTTCGATGGTCTTGTGTAGCCGATCAGCTAACGCAAATAGATTCATGCGATAGTGATCGGTTCTTAGTTTTTTGCTAGTGCATCCTGCGTTTCTATTTCTGAAAACATCTGGTTTGCAATGTCGCTAATTATGGCTGTTTCTTCTTCCATCAAGTCCTTTCGATCTTGCAAAGGTGCAAATATTTTCTTGCCGTCTTTGTCTAAAGCCTTAATAAGTATTAAATCAACCATTGCTTCAACAGTTGTATTTTCAAGAAAGTCGGGGTACTTCTTCTGTAGAATGTTTAAATCAGCGCAAGTTATTGGCTTGCAATATAATTTAAAATCGCCAGAATCATCACCCCATTCTGGAACAACAACTTCCCTAGCTTCCACGTTTCTTCTTTCGCGTAACTCTTTAGCAAATCCCATGATTATTCCCCTTTGTTAATTAAGGTGTAGCGATAGCACCAGACACTTGAATTGTGAAACTAGCTTCTACCATGCCGTCAAATGCCGCATTAATAGATTTGCTAGTTACAATACCAGAACCCGTGTAGCTTTCTTGACCTGACGCATCACCTGTAGGATAAACTTCAAAAAACACTACTGCTCTTTCGTCTAACGCAAGCTGTCCTGCGTCAGTTTCATCCCAGTATGCTTCTATTGAAACAGTAGCAGTTGAAAGACCTTGCAGGTATGCTCTTGCTGTCGCACCCATAATTGTTGATTCGATAGTGTCAGCAGAAGTTTCGATGCTAAAAGATCGCACCTGACCTACTGCCGCCTCGTTTGAACCTGAACTACCGATTTTTACTATTCCGCTTGAACCTGTTGCTATAGCCATTTTATTGCCTCATTAAATATTTAAAGTGTGCCGCGAGTATAATTATAAAGAACTCTTAGCGTTATAATTACGCCCCCAACAGGGGCAATAGAACCTTCGTCTGTTGCAATGCCTAGAATTTGCGTATCAAGTGCATTCGATCCGCGCGTTCTGTCTGCATCAATCTTTTCTTCAATAGCTTCAATAAGCAGATTCCTAGCTGTGTCAATCTTGCTACCTTTGACATAACAGATTAGGTCATAGTTTATTGTCGCCATCCTTTGCGATAGTGAACCGCCAATAGTGCTATCTGTGCGATCCTCATCTGCCGATCTGACAAGTATAGCAGGGAACTGAGCGTTTGATAACTTCTCAAAATCAAAGGGTTCTCTAGTCACATACTTGACTGCTACAGGCAAATCTACACCCTGCAAAACTGTCACTAGATTATCCGCTATCTTCTCTCTTATGCTCATACTTTCAGATTCCTTATAAAGAACTTAGCAAGTTCTCCTTTGTCTTTTCTGCTAAAGCCAAAGAAAGGGCGTTTCTTTTGGTTAAATGCCGCCTTCTTAGACTCTGCCGCAGATGAAAAAAATATGGTAGCTTTCTCGGTGTTAGCTTTTGTTCTTACCGCACCAAGCATCTGACCTTTGTTGAATAGGCTAGGTCTTGTAGACTTGCCTTTTCTCTTTCTAAACTTTAAGTAGCTTGCACTGTATGGCTTAAATGGCAGGTCTTGTATGTCTTTGCCTGCCAGTGTTCTATCTAGTATTAGATTTGCGCCCTTTTGGCCTGTACGCAATAGAGCGCGTTTAATAGCTTCTTTTGGCTCGTCACCATTCAGCTTTAACTTAACAATCTTTAGACTGTCGCGTATGTCAAAATCCACTATCTAATCATCCTGCCACTATGCACTGATTCTCTTTCTTTCTCTGTAATAACGCTGTCATTATCTTTGTCGTACTCAACGCCATCTAGCAGTATTGCTTCTAACTCCTCACCATAACGTGACTTGTAGAAAGTAATCATGCTTTGAAATCTGTCGCCATCAACCCAGTTAGTAAGCTGTGGCAATGCGTAACGCCATAGAACTAAGTATGCGGCACATCTTGTAAACTGTGTATCCGTCAAATAGGCAGGGTTCATTTCGCCATCTATGTTCTTTCGTTCCCACCACTGTATTCTTAATTCGCGCTGTATGTCTGCCTGCGCTCTTTCATGCTCGTCAGCAAACGTATCAATGCCTAGTTGCAGAATATCTGGCACTAGTTCTTGCAAGTCTTTATCTTCTGAAAACGCCATTACCATTTCACCTTGTCTGCCCAGTAAGCCCCAGACATCTTGCCTTTGGCTATATTCTTTGCGTGTCGCTTTTTAAACGCGGCTCGCTTCGCTTTATCTGCTTGTGTTTCATTTTTTCTAGGGGGCTTGTTATCTGCTCCCTGCTGACCGAAACGAATCAGCTTAACTTTGTCTCCATCTTTAGCTAATACGGCATGAGATTTAGTCTTATGACCAGATGTCCTTTTAGGCTTGTTGTAGCCTGCGAACCTTTCGCCTCTATATGTAATCGCCATATTAACCTCAGAATTAGAAAACCCCCTGCCGAAACAGGGGGGTCACTTTAAATTAAAGTGTTTTCTTTGAGCATAGGCGCACTGCAAACAATGCGTCTAGTACCTTTTTGCCGTAAACAGCACTTGCAACAAGTTCATTCGCTCTTAAAGACGCATCACGCTGAGTCTCTAGGTTGAATGTAGACTTGATAGCAATTGCCAAACCTTCAGCAGTAAAGATAGCACCTGCCGCTTGGTCAGCAGTATCAGCATTAGCATTAGAACCGCCTACCGAATTATCAGCACCTAAGTCAGTGTAATCAACTGGTACGTTTGCTGATTCATACATTTGAACGCCTGCAATATTACCAATGTAGCCTGATCGCAATGCTTCGTTACCAACGTCAGATTGACCATTAGCGAAGCTGTTAGTCAAAGCTGATTTAAGCGCATAGGCTTGGTTAGGATGTAGAACACCATACATTTGACCACGCGCTGAGTTAGCTTTTAGTGTTGCAACAGCCGCAAAAATGTCAGCTACAGACAATGCACCGCCAACTGTTCCTACTTGTGGCAATGCTTCAGTTTTGAAAAGACCCATTAAATCTTTGTCAATTTTAGTAGCGATGGCGTTACCTAGAACTGTACCAACTTCTGATGCAGGGTTTCCTGCGCCATGTAAAGCCATATCAGTTAGAGTTACCATTGCACCAACTTCGCCAACAGCAATGTCAGTTGTTCCAGTGTTAAGCGCGGCATTAGTAAGATCAGTTGCTTCGTCTACGTCAGACGCAGTCAATGCGCCATATTTAGGCACTTGTACAGTTGTTCCTGCTTGACCTGCAATGTTGTACTGAGTAACAAGCCCTAGCATTAGAGATTCTTCTTCAGCAGTGAATCGTGCCTGTGCAACAATGTTGCTAAACAGGTCGTTTAGAGTAGTTGTGGTTGTTTCATTAGCCATGATAAAAAGTCCTTAAAATAAGATTAAATAGTAATTAGCTATTTCCCCTTCGTCATCTTGGCATACATTTGTTTGCCGCCTTGATTCCAGTTCTCTAGCATCCAATCCACCGACTTTTCGGGCTTCGATGTATTCCCACCTGCGTTACCCATACTGCCAGAACCGCCTGCGCTTGCTCTAACAAAATGTGGGTTTACAGTTAAAAATTCAGTCACCATATCATCAACAGATAACAGTTCGCCTTTATCATTGTATCTAGGCGTTCCATTAGCGTCTAGCACTTCGACTGTGCCATCTTGGGCTAGTCGGGTTTTGCTTTTTAATAGTGTCGTCACTTGCGAAACATCGACTGCATTGTTACGACTCGCGGCTGTAGTCAACGCTCCATCTATCAGCGTCTCCTGCAATCTGCTTTTGTAACTGTTTATCTCTGCTTCTTTCTTTTCGACAGTCTGCTTTAGGATTGTATCAAACTCGCCACGTTGCTTCTGTGCCTCGATCTCAGCTTGTTCCTTTTGAGTAAGTAACTCTTTGGCTTCATCTAAATTAATGCCACCTAGTTTCTTATCGAACTTGCGTTGTTCTCTAGCAATACGATCAGCAACAATGCGATCTAATTCTTCCTGCGTAAACGTCTTATCCTGTGTTTGAACTGTTTCAGTCTCAGCTTGTGTTTCCATGATTTCATCGCTCATGTGTACGAACCTCACTTGGAGTAGTTAAATAAAATGTTAGTTTAGCACATTACTTCTTAGTCTTGCGCTTCTTCTTCTTTTTGGGTTTTCCGTAGTGACTAGGCATCTTCTTCAGTCTCCATATTTACGTTGTCATTAAAATCCATTAACGCGCCTTCCAGTATCATGCCAAGTCCTCTAGCATCGTCTGGCTCGGCTAGTTCAGCTAATGACTTTAGCGCATCAATAATGTCTTGAGTCATTGGTTCTGTCTGTGACAGTTTTAATGCTGTATCAAATAAGTCTGCCATTACTTCTTCCTCTTTTTCGCTTCTGCCTTCATTTTCTTGTCTGCTTTATCTACAACAGCTTGCAGTTCGTCTTGCGATAAGCGAACTGGTGATTCTGCAATAGCCTCAATCAGCGCATTCATTCTAGGGTCTACTAAGTCTTTTCTGCCTAGATTGTGCAATGCAAAACTTTCTGCCCACCATTCTTTGCCATTTTTAGCCATATACTTTGTAGACTGCATCTTGTCTCTTTTGCGGTTTAAACGCTTTAGTACCTGCTCTAAGTCTGGCTCGTTGCCACTAAACGCAAACGCCCTTCTGTTGTACTCCTGATGCACTGTATGCCCATATTCGTGATATACAGTTGTTCTAATATCATCTAATGGATCAATAAAATACTTTTCTGCTGTGTGCGGTCTTAGGCTAGGATCGTCACCAAACTTCCAGTTATTTACTTGTTTGACTCCTGCAATATCGCGCTGTTCTTGTATAGCACCATTAATTTTTTGCAGTTCTAGCCTTGCCTTAGATACCTCATCACTTGCGGCAAATACCTTGTTAGATATAGCCCTTATCTCATCTTCTGGCGCATTTGTAATTTCCATTCGCACCCAAAGTTCATCAAGTTCTTCTCTTTCCTTTCTTAACTTGTTTACAACCTCTTGCTGTTTCGCTCTTTGCTTTTCTAAATCATCTGCTTTGCTAAGTGCTTTCTTGCGCTTTGCAGGTGTTACATAAACAGAACTAGCGACCTTATCTAAGTATCTTGGGTTAACTGATAACACGCCATCACCCATACTTGCTACTGCTGATCCAGTTACATCAAGACCTCTAATCTGTGGCACTTTGTACTTTAGGCTTAGTTCTGCTGTCTCATCTAACATTCCAACCATGACGCTACTTAGGTCATCGCTAAACTCATACTCGATGTTCCCAAAGCCATTCCTGCTATGTTCGATCCAGTTGTCACCATGCTTTCTTTTGTTGTAGCTGTCTCTAGTAAAGCGTACTGCCGCTACGCCACCTACATTTGGATACGAGTAGTAGTCATCACCGATTTGACCTGATTCAACATCCTGATATTTAGGCTTAATCTTCTGCTTTATTTCCTTCTCAGCATCAACTCTCTTTTGACGCTTTGGCACTCCCTCTGGTGCTTCGTCTAAGTCAACTGGTTCTTCTTCTACTACATCAGATACTACTTCTTCATCAAATACAGGTCGCCAATGGTGCTGACATCTGTAGCCACCGCGAACAACAAATGGGTCGCCTGACGCTTTACCTGCCCAGTTGCCTGACCATATCTCGGCTATTTCTTCTTCAGTGTAGACCTTGCCTGCGTGTTTCTTGCAGTGTGATCGGCTGTTGTCTTGTAGACCGCCAAAATACTTCCATTTAGTAACGCCTGACTGCTTGCCGATAGCTACGTTAGCATTAGCGTTGAACTGCATTAGACCATCATGCACCTGTTGGTCTGCGTAACGCTTTAGGTTGCCACTAACAGTCGCTCTGACGTTCTTAACCGCATCAGAAAATGACGTACCAACCAAAGTCATATCATAGATTTCTTTTGACACTGCTGATAGATACTGATCGCCTACTGACTCAAAGCCCTGAAAGGTAAGCGACTGCAATTGCGTTATGACGCTTTTATCAAGCCTAGTAAAGTCACCATACTCCTGAAGCATATCTGTTGCGCGTTCTGCTACGCCTGAGTAGTCTTTTACAATCTTATCGACTTCTTCAAGGTACTCTTTGTCGATGATCTTTCTAAGTTCGTTCCTAGACTCTACCGCCCACTCTAGGTCAAAGAACTCACCATCAGTTAAGGGCGCACCAGACATTAGGTCGGTTATCTTGTCCTCTAGGTTTACAATCGCATCACCTAGTTTAGCCTGATGATCTTCCGATAGTTTAGCTAGAAAGTCTGCGTGTGATCCGTCTGACATCTACGCCTCTGAGGGTTGTGATACCTTTGGCTGTAGCAGTTCATCACCGCCTGCCACATCTTCAAGACCAATCTTCTCACGAACCTCATTAGCTGTAACCACTCCGCTATCCATGTGGTAAGCGTATATCTGCGTCTTGTCACTGTAGTCACCGACAGCAGTAGTGCTTGCTTCTATCTCAACATGCGCTCTAGCTAACTTCTCATCGTCTAACAGTAGATCAGCTATCTTCTTGTCAATCTCTTGTGCAAGTACAGTAGACTTAACGCCTGTCGCTCTCATCTGCTGTAAGAACACCAACTCTTTATCGTAGTCTCTAAGATCAAAGCTATCTGGATAAAACACTTCGACCATGTTGCCAGTGTGACCCTGCCAGTCGCAGTACATACCCCAAAGCTGTTCTTCTGCAAGTTCTAGCAGGTCGGCTTTCTCTGATAGCTTGGCATTAAGCATTTGAAACTCTGTCTGTAGTGCTATACCTGATTGCTTCACCGCTTCGCTACCGCGCACTGCGCCCATGTGAGCCATGCGGTTAATAGCCTCTACCTTGTCGTTTATAGTGTTTCTAACAGCATCTAGGTTCTGTCCACTAGGTTGCATCTGATAAGGTCTTAGATTGGCATCCATATCTTCTGGTAAGTTAATTACCGCACCTGCTCCTGCACTAGCGTCTGTTTCGTATGTCTTAACCAGTGTCGGGTGGTTACTGATACGAATTAGCTGTTCTATCTCTGATAACTCTTGGTAGATAGCACGTTGCATTTGCGCGATGTCTGTTAGATCGCTTATGCCAATGCCTCTAATGTTTGATCTATTAGCAGGCAATAACACCGCAGGAATGCGCCCAAGCCTGTTTGGGACTACCTCTACCATGCGCTCATCTTCATTGCTAACAACATAAGACTTCACTTCGTCTTTTGTCCAAACCCTAAAGTATTCCTCTACATTGTTATCATCTATGTAGTTGATATCCTCGACCACTTTTAGATAAACAAGTTCAAACCTGCCGCTAGGCGTTCTTTCATACTTCCAGTCGTAGACATTTTCTGGTGTGAACATTGTCACATAAGGTCTTATGTCTTGTTCTAGTTCTTCTGCCTTCGTGCCTGCTAAACTTTGCGGCTTGTCCATCATCAACCAAACATGACCATAGACACTTGACCAAACTTGCGCCTGCCTCATAAAAGAATCAAAAGACCTGCCGTCAAGGTCAGCATCCTTAATAAATGATTCTAATGTTGGATCACCTGCCATCTTATCGAATGATCTGGTTGGCGGTACGCGCCACAAATAGGAACTGTAGATGTGAATAATGTTTTTGCAATGATTATCGCTAGGGGTTAGGTCTAACCGCCTGTTGTATTCGCCTTTGTCCTCAGAAACATACTGGGTCAAATAGCCTTTTTCTGTGTAGTGATTGCCACCCATATAGGATCGCAGATAAAACTCCCATTGATCCGCATAGTCATCATACGTCTGGTGTTTATCAGTTATGCTTTTATCTTCCATCAAGTCCACCTTGTAGGCTGTTGCACGTTATATTCAGTTCTTATTGGATACATAGTCTCCACTAAATAACCAAGCGCGTCATTCATGTGATCGTAGCCACCATCTTTATCTGGTTGGCTAGTTCCTTCCTTATACGTTTGTCTTTCTAAACTCTTTATAGTCTGCTTGCATTTAGGTGCTACAAACAGATGCCGCTTGCCATTGCTAGACTTTAAGCGACTATTCACTGCGTTGATTCTATCCCTGACCAATGCGTGAGACTTCTTAACCTTAACGCTGAACCCTGCGTTTTGTAAGATCGACAAATCAGTGCGACCACCTGCGCTTGTTTTGCGCTGTCTTGATGCAGGATCGGGGTAGATAATAATATGGCGATTAGGGTATCTAGCTTTTATCTCGTCAACCATTTCATCTGTATTCGACCCAAACATACAGACTTCATCTATAACCAATATGTCGTCACCATGCCGTTGACATACAACAGCAGACATAGGGTCTAAATTGAAATCCATACCAATGTGTAGTGTACCACCATTATCAGCTACATCCAAAACTGATAATTCTCTATCGAATCCATAATAGATAAGCCCTTGATACGTTACGAACTCAGCGCAGTATTCTTGATTAAAGGTGCGCTCATCTAAGTCAAGTCTAGCCTGCTCTATTTCGCTTTTAGGCACGTTGCCGCCCTGCAAAGTTGTAAACTGAAACGACTCCCAGTCATCAGCATTCTTGATGCCTGATGCCCATAGATCGTAGAAATGGTTTCTGCCTTTAGGTGTACCGATGAACAGTGCGCTACCCTGCCTATCTGACAGCGATGGTCTTAAAACCTCATACCATGCCTCTGGCCGCATATCTGCAAACTCGTCAAGGACAACAAAGTCCAATGCTCTGCCTCGTAGGTTGTTAGGCTTCTCTGCGCCCTTTAGGCTGATAGTTGATCCATTGATTAGTTTGATTGTAAGGGCTGTTTCGTTGGTCTTGGATATGTATTCAGCAGGTATGCTGTGTATAAGCATATCCCAAGCAATCTCTTTAGCCGCGCCATAGGTCGGTGCTACATACCAACAGTTCTTGTTCTTGCCGCTGACAGCCGCTTTAAGTATCTCGCCAGTAGACAGAAAGGTCTTGCCAAATCGCCTGCCTGCTACAACAGCGCGAAACCTAGATTGACTATCGAATATCTTAGTCTGTGGCTTTGTTAGGTTCATCACGATCCAAGATGATTTGTATTGGTGGTATCTCTTGCACTGGTTCTACTACCTGCTCACCCCAGTTTTCCCTGTCTCTGTGTTTAAGGTAAAAGATGATCGCTGTGTTGTCACCTGCAATAGCCTTTTCAAACAGTGCGCTAGTGACCTCATCCATGCCAGAACTGCGACCTCTTTTTATAGCCTCTAAAAACTCTGGAAACTCTTTCTGTTTTGAGTAGATTGTAGCCTCGCAAACGCCAAGACAATCAGCAATCTGGGCGACAGTTAAGCCTCTTGCCGCCATGTTCTTTGCTCTCTTGCATATCTTAGCGTCTGGTTTCCAACTAGGTCGAGCCATTACATATCCTGTCCGAATGCCTGTCTGACATCCATGATTGGGTTCTTCATTATGATTTCGTGTTCTTCTGGTGGCAACCCATGTAATCGACAATCGACAGCATCAGCCCAGTAGGTCAATGCAATCTTTATCTGTTGTCCTGCGGATGGGTTATCCATTAGTGATTGTACTATTTGATCTAGCTTAGACAGCAAGTCATGCCATCCGTTTTCCTCACATTCAACTACTCTGTTAATTAGCTGTAAGTCCATAATTCACCCCCACTTGGGTTATATAGGTACAGACAGTCTATCGGATGACAGTGTGTGAATCAATCGTTTGATTTCTTCGATAGCCTTTTAAATCGTCTTTAGCGATCAATGCAAGCATTGTAAGTATGAATAGTATGATTAGCTTCATTTTGCCCCCAAGTGTGTTAGGTGGCATTCTAGGGCTTTCTATGGGTGTTTGCTAATGCTCTTTAGTGATTGGTTGTATGTTGCTAGGTAATGATCCGTTTTCTGGCACAAGTGGATCAGTCTTGCTCAATCGGGGTAGAGGATACCCTGCCAATTCTTTAAATTACTTGTACCAACATCATGCCAATAATTGCGGCAACAAAGATTATCTTGCCTCTTTTGTAGCCATATACCTCAACGTCTAGCCATTTAACTGCGTCTTTGATATAGCCTTTAACCTTTGCTTTTAATATCTCTTGGTCTGCCATTTTGTTTACCTCGTTAATTGCTTTCTTGGTTTTTGTCATCTTTTGTTTCCCCTGTGATTTGAATAATACCATCAAAACCCATGCCTTCAACCCATCTGTCAAACGCTGTGCGTTCTTCTTTGTCAAACTCATTTTCTAGCTGTGGGTAGCTGTCTCGCAGGTTTTCCCATTTTTTTGTTAAGTCAGTCATTAACAATTTCCCCTTACTTCGCTTAAATAAATACCTGCCTCACGTTGCATTTCGCCATCATACTGCGCCTTTTGCTCAAAGACAGCATCCTCTATGTCGCGCTCTAGGTACAGGTAGATAAGGCTTCTAAACTCATCTGCAAAGTTACCTAAGTTGACTATAGTGTCTAAGTGTATATTTCCTGCACAAGTCCACCAAAGGTCATCCCTGTCATCAGAATCGCTATCTTCAGCCATTGCAACAAACAGATTAGTTACTATTCTGCTTGCAACTGGTGTTTTGCCAAACAACATTTCTGTGGCTATATCGCCTACGCTACGACTTATGCTTGCAGGGTAGATGTCGTCATACCATGACTTGTGCGTTTTTAGCCATAGGTAGACTGCCCTGTCTGTTGCTTCCTCTGGCAAGTCTAACAGCCTAGCATCTTCCTTGTTTAAAGTGTCGTAGTGCAAATCTATCAAATCGGAGTAATCGGTTAGCATGATACAGCCCCCCTGATGCAGTCTTGATAGTCCATAGTTGAAACTGCCACATACATAGCAAATAAAACTACTGCGGCAACTAAGCCTTTGATGCTGTCGTTGCTGTTCATGCTTTCCTCTTGGTTTAAATCCATATAGGTTCTTTGAAAATCGTGCATTATTATATCCTCTTGTTTGAGTTGGTTGCCCCCTTTCGGGGGCGATTTGTTTAAAAGTGTGGGTCGCGGTATGCGTAAGGCTTAGTGCCTAAAGTGAAACGCAGGTTGCCATTGCCCCATGCTTCTGGATTGTTTCTCTTTCTGCGTATGCGAATAGTGTCGTGATTTGGATCGCTCTGATACTGCACCTCATCGTCAATAACGATGTCGCTAATCATTCTGCGAACTTCCAGAGTGTTCTCGCTGATTACATTAACAATCTCAAAAGCAATAACGTCTGACCAAAGATGCTCTGATGCGTGAGTGTACTCGACAACCTCTTTCTTAACCTCGTAAGTAGTGCCATCAAGCATAGTCTGTAAGTGGTCGATCATATCGGCATCTTCAGACAGATGAATCTGTTCTTTAAGGTAGTCGTTCCAGTGTTCGCGTTTAGCTTCTAGGCACTCTTGTGCGTCAGCTTCGGTGTAGAACTTGTCGTGATGATTAACTAATCTTTCCTTGCCGCCAACATAAGGATTGCCCAAAGCAGTAGCAGGGATAGTTTCATAAACATTGTAATAAGTAGTAGTAAGCATTGATGTAACCTCTAATAATTGATTGATTGAGTTGTAGAGACTACAGGGCTTTTCTAACCCTGTCAACTATTTAATAA